>Ga0256404_1000089_pt1 | contig 211008 bp, 139 predicted proteins | sample RumenRJG_01DNA_FD_185990 | JGI IMG/M metagenome (GOLD analysis project Ga0256404, IMG submission 185990) | Bovine rumen microbial communities from Lethbridge, Alberta, Canada - RJG_01 | ecosystem: Host-associated > Mammals > Digestive system > Stomach > Rumen | place: Canada: Alberta...
CAACCCCTATATTTAGGTGGTTATAGCGGCGGGGTCCCACCTCTTCCCATTCCGAACAGAGAAGTTAAGCCCGCTTGCGCCGATGGTACTGCAATGCAATGTGGGAGAGTAGGTAGCCGCCTTTTTTTCAAGTGAGAGCCCTGTGGTCGCAAGACTGCAGGGCTCTTTTTTTGGCCCCCCTTTCGTCCCCCGAGGGGGATACTATACCATTCTTGGCTTTTGGGAGGACCACCATAGCAATTCTAGTGTATTTTCTTCTGTTATGTTTTGTGGATTGCATGGTTTTTCGTAATTTTGCCGATGCAATCTTGTTTCTATGGATTTCGGTTATCATATACATCGTTGCTGGTGTCGGTTGTGTAGGATAGGACATAGCCGGGGCTTTGGCATACAGTCGCCGTTTGCTTACCAGATGGTGACCGATGTGCTATGTCAGACGAATCCCTACTATCTCTATGATGATCTGAAGTCGCTGTTCCCTCAGTTGGTAGGATTGCGGCTGCGAATTTGCAAGATGCTACTCCGCTTGTCGAATGCGCAGCAATCGGCAGAAACATATTTCGATGATGGTCTTCCGAAAGAATACATGGCGTACGTGAAAGCCGGAAACCGAAAGGGGCAGTTTCTCCCCGCGCCTGATGAGTCTTGCCGCTTCTTCCTTTTTACGACAGAGAACAAAGAAACTGTTGTGCGTGTTCTTGACTCGGCACATGATGGAACGATAGTTTTTCTTGACCGAATCTATGGCAGTGAAGATGCTGTTGAGTTATGGGAACAAGTGAAGAAACACCCTCGTGTCAGTGCCACTTTCGACCTCTTCGACTGTGGTATTGCGGTGCTGAATCGGTCGGTGCAAAAGATGAATTACACGATGAACCTATGAATAAACATTTTTTAGCAATTTGGGGCTATAAAATATTGCTAAAATGCTTGCAAATACAAAAATATTTACTACTTTTGCGCTCGAAAAGAAATAACAGTAATAACTAACAACAAAAATAAACGAAACTATGTATTGGACACTTGAATTGGCTTCAAAACTTGAGGATGCACCCTGGCCCGCAACCAAGGACGAGTTGATAGACTATGCTATACGCTCAGGCGCTCCGCTCGAAGTGCTTGAGAACCTTCAGGAAATAGAGGACGAGGGTGATGTTTATGACAGCATCGAAGACATCTGGCCCGACTATCCCACGAAAGAAGACTTTCTTTTCAACGAGGATGAGTATTAAAAAAACAAGCGAAGTAACTCAAAAGCTACTTCGCTTGTTTTATTAGATCCTCAATGAAGAAATCGGCTGAGTTCAAGTTTTGGGGGGACGTGAAAAGTAAAAAAGTGGCGATAATGCTTCCGTTTCGAAAAAAATAACGATGTTTCGGAAGTAGTATCGCTATTTTTTTGTATTTTTGCAAAAAAATCGAAAACGATGAACTATAAGACATCAATCCTTGGACGTAAGCATGAGCAGGACTTGATAAGAGAGTACTACCAATCTCCCAAAGCAGAACTTGTGGCTGTTTATGGACGCAGGCGTGTTGGCAAGACTTATTTGGTCAAACAGTTTTTCAACAATGACTTTGATTTCTACTTTACAGGTTCTTTCGAGACTCCTCGAAGCACACAGCTGACCCTGTTCAAGAAAGAATTGGAAAGATATTCTGGCAGGAAACATCTAAAACCCAAAGACTGGTATGAGGCATTTGAAGCTTTACGAGAGTATCTTTCTTCCCTTCATAAAGAACGAATCGTAGTTTTTCTTGACGAACTACCTTGGATGGATACGCCTAAGTCAGGTTTCCTCTCTGCTATCAGCTATTTTTGGAACAGTTGGGCATCGTCTGTTCCTGGATTGAAACTATTTGTCTGTGGCTCTGCCACTACATGGATGCTTTCAAAACTCATCGGAGACAAGGGTGGGATGCATGGACGTGTAAATCGACAAATCTATCTTCGTCCGTTCACTCTCTTCGAGACCGAGCAGTTCTTGAAGGTCAAAGGCATAGATTGGGAGCACTACCAAGTGACAGAGGCATATATGACGATGGGAGGCATTCCTTATTATCTGGATATGCTGGAAGGCAGTCTTTCTCTGAATGAGAACATCGACCACCTTTTCTTTGAGGAGGGAGCGGCATTGCGAACGGAGTATGACTTTATATTCCGATCGTTGTTTCGAGACTCCAAGGTGTATCGCTCTGTTGTGGAGCTGCTAGCAACCCGCTCCTCGGGAATGAGTCGCAAGGATATTCAGGAGGCATTGAAAATGGATGATGGGGGACTGCTTACGGAAGTGCTGGACAATCTGTGCAAGTGTGACTTCCTACGGCAATATGCGGCATTTGGAAATAAAGGCCGTGGTCAGATGTACCAATTGGCAGACCTTTTCTCTCTGTTCCATTTGCAGTTCGTAAGCAAGTATAGCGGGCAAGACAGCCATTTCTGGAGCAACATGCTGGATAATCCCCGACGGACGACATGGCAAGGATACGCTTTCGAGCAGGTTTGCATGCATCATATCCCACAAATCAAACTGAAGTTAGGAATCAGCGGTGTGTTGAGTGAAGTCTGCTCCTGGTCATGTAAGGCATTCACAGACAAGGATGGCACACAGCACAAAGGCACACAAATAGACTTAGTCATTGACCGCCGTGATGAGACCGTCAACCTCTGTGAGTGTAAGTTCTCCAACGACACCTATTCCATCAGTCAGGACTATGCGGAGCGCCTGAACTCGCGCAAGGAAACCTTCCGCGCTGTAACTGGAACACGAAAGTCGCTCCACACCACGATGATTACTACCTACGGACTGAAACGCAACAAGTATTCAGAAACAATACAAAGGGAAGTGACAATGGATGACTTGTTTAGAGATGTCGAATAGAGCTTTTATATGAGGGGTATAGGATAGACTTTTCGTATTTCACAGCAATATTTATATATAGAGAAAAAGAACACAACGAATTGTATAAAGCATTGTCAAAAAGTAAATAAGTATCAAAGCATGATAGAGCAATTGGAACTTAACTGGAGTAGGTTTGGACATCCATCTTTTGACTGGGATTCTGAATGGAAATCTATTATACAGGATAAAAAATCCTCGTATGAATTGTGCCATAATCAATCAAAGGATACTTATTCCCTCATTTGTCAAGACAAAGACTTGATATATTTCAATGCGTTTCGAAGGCGCGCGGTTTTTGACCGTAGGCAGGGTATTTATGGTAATATTACATTTCATAACGCTATACGATGGAGAAGAATTACTCGAAAGGTTAATAATACCACCGTCATATCTAACTTTTCAGTTGTTGAATGTTCAGATGGAATGTATCTTATATCAATGAAATCCCTCAAATGCATAAAATTGGATAGCATTGAAACAAACATTATACCTGTCTGCTATTATGTAAGAGACGATTGGGCATTAAGACTTGATGATAATTTTGATAATCTTCTTTGGGGAAGTGTATGTGTTGGCAGCTTGATTTTCGATGATGATCTTGAAATCGTTGAATTAGAGCGCGCAAAGCATAGCTGGTATAAGCTTATTGATGCATTTGGTGAATTTATAATGTATCAAAATGATGACTCTGACACTTATATATTATACATGTATGAGCCCCATAAGAAAAAGTTCGTAAAATGTAATTACTATTGCCAAAAGATTCCACAACCAGTTATTGCTATACCTAAACATGAAGGGACTCTTTATTTTGACCTTTCGACTGATAAGTTTGTGCTTTCAGAAGAAATAATAAGAAAAATAAGAAAGACCTGGAGAAGGGCAGAGGATTCTTATTCACTCGATGATGCTTTTGAAAATGATTCGGAGGTTCTGGATTACTTGAATAATTAATTATCCTTATTAAGCCCCCCTGGACTCGCAGGGGCTTTGGAATATAGTGGATTATCAAACTTCTGAAAGTTGAGAAAACATCTTATCAAGATTGACAATAGAACAAACAACCCACTGATTTTCAACAGTAATGTAAATAGTCAGTGGGCTTGTTGTTCCCAAAATGTTCCCATATAGCCAAGGTGGTGATGATGTATAGATGGTATATGGCGCAGTATGTCATGAATGGATTTCGGGAACTCTCATATGATAAGAACCATTTGTTTGTCCAATTTGGCTTGTAATCGCCCTACACCGCCTCAGATGGTGCGGTTTGTTTGGCTAAAAATAGTTAATTATGATGCAAGTAATTGATAATCAGTATAGAATCGTCGGAAACCAAGTTTTCAACGAGGATGAGTATTAAGCGGTAGAAATTCTACCAAACAACTAAATGCCAGCGAGATAAACAAATTCTGTTTGTTTGTCTCGCTGGTGTTTTATTGTCTCAAATAGTTTATTTTGTTTGGTTCATCCGACATTTCGAGAGCGACTCGTCCAATTATGCATAGAGGACACATAATAGAAAGGATTTGTATTCAGCATATTACTAAATGGTGATATTGGTGATAGTAAAATCAGGAGGAAGAGATAATTTGCTTGGTTCATAAAGCGTTATCTATTCTTTCTGTTTCTACTTTCAGATATTCCTCCAGACATTTGGCTATTTCGGGGTAGTAGTCGCCAAGAGTCTTATAGCGGTTGCGATGCTTGGAGTAGTGACGCAGAGCGGTGACAAGTTCTGGCATCCAAAGAAAGTCACGTTCTATCTGCTCGTACATTTCTGTTTTGATTTGCTCGGCACTGAAGCAGTTCTTCTGCATGTAGATGATGACAGCGGCACGGACAACGCTCTCGTTGATGACAGTGGCAGCATTCCTGTAGGCTTGGTTGCTCAATCCACGATAGTGCCGCTTCAGCAATTTTTCGCCGATTGAGTCCAACAGTTCTTTGTTTGCGGCATACAAAGGATTGACAAAGGAGTGGTTGAACTCGTGGATGATTGTCGAGGCAAAGTCCATCCCATTCTCGAAAGCCTTCCCGGTCTTTTCGTCTATATTGTAGCCACAGATGGCAAAGACCTCTTTGGGGTGGCCCGGAAGTTGCCGACTTGGGCCATAATTGCCGCCACCGTTAGTGAAGCCGATGACAACGCGGAATCGTTCTGTCGGCTCTGTGCCATAGAAGCGTGGATACCAGTCTTGATGAAAGTACTGCATCACGTTCTTCTCGAAGGTACGAAGGACAGACTCATAAAATGACTGATGCAGCGTATGGAAATCGTGAAAGCGGGTGTCGGCATAGAATTGATTGAGGTGGACGAGGAACGTGTCTGTCTCAACATTCTGCCAACGGTTGCCAAGGTTGAGCTTTTCTCCTGTCATCGTTACTTTCTTCCCGTCTGTTTCGAGATTGATGGCCATAGTCATCACGGCATCATAACCAATATTGTACTTGTTTCGTAGCTCTTTTAGGTAAAGAACTGTAGGATGTTGTTTGTACGGTGCAAACCATTCCTCTGTATCTTTGGTGTATTGACCTCCCATGTCCATGCAATACTCGCGGAAACCTGCCGTTCGTGAGAGGATGGCCATGAGTTCCACCGTCTCGGATGCTTCGACTTTAATCTGTGCATTCGCAGATGTTACTACTGCCAGCAGAACCAACAGTAGCAGGAATAGTTTGTTGTATTTCTGATGTATCATTGTTCGTTTCCTATTTGTTGTTACCTTTTATTATATATACGCCGTAATCACGGAAATATGACGCTGTGGGGCGTTAAATATTGCTAATCGCAGAGCATAAAGGAAGCGTGAACAACCCCTATCTTTCCCTCGTGGCTGTAGGAAGTGCCATAATTGTCAGATAAGTTTCGCCCACGCTACCGCGTGAACGTTCACCTTATCTATTCTCTGACAATTATTCCTTGAAACTTCCTACATTTCGAGGTCTTTTAATGAGATAGCGAACGCCATGTCTCTTAGTCCATATTGTTATTTGGAAACCGCTGTAAGGCGAAATCCGATGGCAAAGATAATACAAATTGCTGAGAAATGGTATTCTAACGTCCTACCTTTTATATGTTATTTGCAGAAAGAATAAGTTTGTCGGACCCGCCAATGAATCGCCTTTGACCTCCTCAGACTGTGCGGTTTATTTGGCTAAAAATAGTTAAGAATGGCGCAAGTAATTGAAAATCAATATAGAACCTTCGAAAACCAAGTTTTCAACGAGGATGAGTATTAAGGAAATAAGCGAAGTAGCTCCCAATGCTACTTCGCTTATTTCTTATTTAACAATGTACAAATTATTTAACGATGTCCAAAACGTTTTTTCGCTGGTCCTGTCATGCGTTATGGTAAACCTTCATCTTCTCAAGAAGGAATGATTGGCTGATCATTTAATCACAGCCTTGGTCATTTCCTTCAGGTACTTCTCAGTGAGGCCGTTGATGTATTTCTGTGTCTTCTGTGCCGCCTTGGTCAGCACGCCCACCTCTTTGTACATCTCCGTAAAGCCTTGGTTCTGCTCGGTGTAGAACTCCAGAATTCCTTTGTATATTTCGCCAAATTCTGCTTTTTCAGTTGGTGGCACGTCGAGACTATTCAGGTATTTGATGAAGTCCTGAAACTTCACGTCCAACTCCTTGTTGAGCTTGGTAATCTGTGCGAATATACGGTCTGACCCCGTGAGTGACTTCATCTTGAAGTGTGGCTCGAGCGAAGCGTAGGTGGCTTTGATGGCATCCATATTGGCTTTCATGGCCATTCCCTTTGCCTCTACCTGCATCATCTGCTCGGGTGTCGGTTCCCAATTAGATGACTGGCTGAAGGATTCGTTGTAGCCAGGGATTGTATCAATTGCCAATTCGTCAGCCACTACGTCGTCATTCACCAATTCGTCAGCCACTACGTCGTCATTCACCAATTCGTCAGCCACTACGTCGTCATTCACCAATTCGTCAGCTACTACGTCGTCATTCCCTATCATCTGTCGTTGGTTCAGAAGACTTTCGCCAGAGTTGCGGCCCACGCGGTCCTCAATCTTGAATGTTTTATTTGATGTCTCACCAGCCTTCTCGTAGAGGTCGGGGCGGAGCGACGTAATCATATAAATAGTGCCATTGACATTCAGTTTGTCGGCAGCAGGCTCCCACACGATGGCGTAAGCATCTCGCAGTTCTGGATTAGCTGGGTTTTTTGTGGCCAAAAACCACATCTCCTGTGTCGACTTCATTCGGACTTGGTAGGTTTTGCTCGAACTCCTGTCGTTGGTGACTACTTGCAATGAAAACCGTTGGGGGTTGCCAGGCATGATGTGCAGAATCTGGTAACTGACGGACTCATCCTTCATGAAATCGTCGGAAATCATGGTCAGGTAAGCATTGCTTTCGTCACATGTAAAGTTAACGACACGCTCACTCGACTCAATGATATTGGTGTTGGGGTTCTTGGTGACGGCGTAGGTCTGTCCCTCTTTCTTGCCATAAAGGTCGGCGATGAACTCCAAGCTCTTGATGACATTGGTCGGCTTGTTCTGTGAAGCTTTCGCCGTTGCCTTCGATTGGGCATTGACTGTTGTGATAGCGCTGCATGCGATGAGCAGCATGATAATGATTCGTTTCATATTGTTGCTTTTTTATTGTTGTGCTGTTTGTTCTAAATGATGTTTTGCTATTTCGAGTTCCAGCTCCACCCACTTCAAGTAAGCTTCGTCGGCCTGCTTTTTCAGAAGGGCTATTTCCTCGGGGGTGTACTTGTAGTTCTCTGGGCGGGTGATGGGAATGTCGCGCTCCGTCAATGTTACGGGTTTGTTTTTGGGAGTTGTGGCCTGAGCCATCTCCATCTTTGGCGCCTCCTCTGCTTTTACCTCAGGCTTTTCTTGTTCTGCTGACGTCGCTTCCTGTGCTATGAGAGTAGCATTGCGCTTTGCAACGGCGGTTCGCACCTTCGCTATCTTAGCCTTTGTCGGAGTAGTGATCGGCTGCGGTGCCTCCATCTCCACTTCTGCTATCATGGGCTTTTCCACCTTATGAGTCTCAGGTGTAACCACTTTCTTCTCCTTTGCGAGCGGGGCAGGGGATGAGGTTTTTGGTGGCATCAAGAGCACGACCATGATAGCGGCAGCACAAGCGGCTGCTATCCAGGGCCAGACGATGCGGCGGGGCTTTCTTTGTTCGTTGGCCATCCGCTTCATCAGTCGGGCGTTCAAGTCGGCTGGCATCTGCGGCAGCTCTGCCTCGTCCTGCCTGAGTGCTTCGCGCAGGGCGTTGTCCTTTTGGCGTAATGTATCAAGTTTGTCCTCCTTCATGATTGTAACATTTTTATGATTCTACATAGTTTCTTTCTCGTTCGGCTCAGGCGTGAGGCGATGGTTGTGGGTATCGACCCTGTGATGTCGGCTATCTCCTTCAGGCTCCGTTCCTCGTAGTAGAACATCGTGATGAGAGCCCTCTCCTCCGGCGGTAGGTGCTTCAGGGCTGCACGTATCAGCTGCACCGTTTCCGTACTCACATGCCCCAGCGTCTCGTCCACCTCAGCATCTGACAGCTTGTCGGCCTCATGACCTCGGTCCTCAAAGTAAACGACGGGCAAGCGCTTGCGGCGCAGGAAGCTGATGGCCTCATTGTAGGCTATGCGCAATATCCACGTGCGGAATGACGACCTGCCAGCATCGTACTGCCCGATGTTCCTGAAGACCTTGACAAAAACATCCTGATACACCTCCTCGGCATTCTCCGCGACGGCTACGAGACGCACCACCAGCGCAAACACTTCACGGCCATAGCGGTCGATGGTCTGTTGTTGTGCTTTGGTGTCCTGTCTGGACAGGCCCTTTATCAGTTCTGTTTCGGTCATGTTTTATTTTTCTCTATCTATATATACGCAGAAAAGAGGGGAAACATTGCGGTCATGAAGAAAAAGATTATTCATTACTTGTTCCGCAACTAAAATCGTTTGCAAAGGTACACTTTTCTGCATGCAGATGAAACAAAACTAAAAAAATATGAAGGTTTTACGTGTTGTTTAATTTTTATTTGTATCTTTGCTGCAGAAAGCATTAATTCTCAGAAATATGAGCGAAGACGAATACCGCCGCGAGGAACTCATCCGCGAGATAGAGCGCCGTGTGGAACAGATGACCCTCCGCCAACTGGAGGCGTTGCAATATGAACTGGAGACAAAGGACTATTCGGCTGACGATGCCGGATAGTCCTTTGTGCTAGTACCTCTTTCGGGCAGACACGGGGGTCTGCCCCTACCGTTGGCTGCTAAGCATTAAATATCCTATTTACGGACATAAAACCCTGCATTCTTTCCCCGCTTCGCTCTGAAAGCGTCTCCTTCGTCGCCGAGCGACAGCCGCCCCTTATCAAGGGGCTCTAAATCTCCCCTTTAAGCCCTTTATTCCCTTGGGAAGTGGAGCTTGCGAAACTTCAATCATCAATTAAATATCTGTCAAAAAACGTATGAAAACCAAAAGCATTATTATGACACTTGCGATTTCTGCCGCATTGACTTCTGCGGTAAGTAGTTGCCAGCAGGCACAACGCAACAATCCTTTGTTAGAGGAGAGTCAGCTGCCCTACGGAGCACCTGACTTCAGTAAGATTAAAACCACCGACTATCTGCCGGCCTTCGAGACTGCCATCCAGCAGCAGCGCGACAACATTGCCGCGATAGTCAGCAATCCCGATTCGGCCACCTTCGAGAACACCATCTTGGCTTATGAGGAGAGTGGACGTCTGGTGGACAAGGTGGGGCGTGTGTTCTTTGCCCTGACCGAGGCCGACAAAACGCCCGAACTCACAGAGATTGAGAAGAAGGTGATGCCCATGCTCACGGAGTTGGAAAACGAGATTTCGTTCAATGTGCCACTCTTCGAGCGCATTCGCCAGGTCTACGACCGCGATCACGAGACGCTGCAGGGCGAGGAGCAGAAACTCCTTGAGGAAACCTACAAGGAGTTTGTGCGTAAGGGTGCGCTGCTGTCAGACGAGAAGAAGGAGCGCATGAAGGCCATCAACCTGCGCATCACCGACTTGCAGCAACAGTGGGGCGACCTATTGCTCGAGGCCACCAACAATGCAGTGGTGTGGGTGGACAGCAAAGAGAAGCTCGCTGGCTTGAACGATGCCGACATTGAGCAGTGTAAGAAAGATGCAGAGAGTCGTGGCGGCAAGGCACCTTATGCCATCGTCATCGTCAACACTACCCAACAGCCACTGCTGGCCAGTCTCGACAATCGCGACTTGCGCCGTCAGGTCTATGAGGCCTCCATCCATCGTACCGATGGCACGGGTAAGTTCAACACCTATTCTATTGTGAGCGAGATTGCCAAGCTGCGTGCCGAGCAGGCAGAACTGATGGGCTATCAAAACTATGCCGCCTACTCGCTGGAGAAAACTATGGCCAAGACGCCCGAGAATGTCTATGCCTTCCTGAAGAGCCTCATTGCCCAATACAAGCCCAAGGCCGATGCAGAGACCAAGGCCATTGAAGACTTCGCCCGCCAGACGATGGGCGCCGACTTCCAGTTGGAGCCCTACGACCGCTTCTACTATTCGGCAAAGATGAAGAATCAGATGCTGAATATCAGCGACGACGAAATCAAGTCGTATTTCAACGTTGACAGCGTCCTGATTAATGGCGTGTTCTACGCCGCCAATCGCGCCTACGGCCTCACGTTCAAGCAGCGCACCGACATCCCGACCTATCATCCCGACATGAAAGTATTCGAGGTGTTCGACAAGGACGGCAAGCAAAAGGCACTCTTCTATTGCGACTACTTCCGTCGTCCTACGAAGCGTGGCGGCGCCTGGATGGATGGCTTTGCCAAGCAGAGCCGCCACTACGGTCAGCTGCCCATCATCTTCAATGTGTGCAACAACGCAAAAGCACCCGAAGGAAAACCCTCGCTGCTGACGTGGGACGAGGTGACCACGCTCTTCCATGAGTTCGGTCATGCCCTCCATGGCATCCTCTCCGACTGCAACTACCATCGTTTGAGCGGCACGTCAGTGGCTCGCGACTTCGTTGAGATGCCGTCGCAGTTCAACGAGTCGTTTGCCTCCATTCCCGAGGTCTTCGACAACTACGCCCGCCATTGCGACACCGGCGAGCCTATGCCTGCCGAACTGAAGGAACGCATGCTGAAGAGCATCAACTTCCAGACCGCCTATGCCCTTGGCGAAAACCTCGCTGCAACCTGTCTGGACATGGCTTGGCACATGCTGCCTTCCAACAAGATTCCTACGGCAGAGCAGGCCGATGCCTTCGAGACCGAGGCCCTACAGCAGGTGGGTTTGCTCGACAAGCAGATTCCTCCTCGCTATCGCACCAGCTATTTCAACCACGTCTGGGGTAGCGGTTATGCTGCCGGCTACTACAGCTATCTGTGGACTGAGGTTCTTGCCGTGAACATCGCCGACGTCTTTGCCAAGCGCGGTGCCCTCGATCCCGCCACTGGCAGCGACTTCTGCCAAAAGGTGCTGAGCCGCGGCAACACCGGCGACCTCATGCAGATGTTCACCGACTTCACCGGAATGGCCCAGCCCGATGCCTCAGGATTGCTGAAGGCACGCGGACTCTGATTTCACCATAGGTCGAGCGAAGCCAATCGTTGCCCTATAACATAAGAAAACACAAAGGGGCATAGTCGCGACAATTCGTTGCCGACTATGCTCCTTTCTTATTCGTCTTGCGGGATTTCAGCTATTTGATATTGACTTTCAGATATCCCTTCAGCGCCTCCACGTAATCCTCAAAGGCTTTCAGACCTGCTGGCGTGATGCGACAAAGCGTGCAGGGGCGCTTGCCCTTGAACGTCTTCTCCACCTCAATGTAGCCCGCCGCCGAGAGTTTGTCAATCTGCACACTCAGGTTGCCCGCCGTGGCTCCCGTCTGCTCCTTGATATACGGGAACTCTGCTTCATCGGTGCTGATGAGTAGCGACATCACGGCGAGTCGCAGCTCGGAGTGCAGCAGTGGGTCTAATGGTTGGAACGGCATAGGCTACTTCTGTTTCTTAATCATCCAGCCTGGGAGCATCAGGCCGACGAGGGCGAACAAGGCTACGATGAGGTTGGGGGCGATGTTGTGGAGAACCCAGTAAGAATTGCCTTGAAGATTGCATCTGGCCAATATAGTCTCTGTCACGCAGAAAGAATCCCAGAAGAATCCACCGATGCCGCCAATGATGCCGCACCACACCAGCCAACGAGCCTTCAGTATGTAGCCATTAATGGTGATGGCCATACCCATCATCAGCAGGATAATGCCAAGAGGGCTAATGCGGTTCTGGAAATAGATCTGTATATTATTAGCCACATGGGCATCATAGAGCATCAGCCTGTTGAACAGAAAAGAAAGCACAAAGAAGGAAAGTGCGAAGATGCCGAATGTCTGCCAGGTCTTATCAACCATTGAGCCGACGAAGCTAGCAGGGGTCTTTGGCTTATTCCTTTTGAGAAAATAATCAATACCTATTACTAACACAGGTATCAAGGCATAGAGCAGATAAATCGCCATGTTGTGAGTGAGCAGGTAGCAAATGCTGACAAGTAGGGCTATGCCGATGATGCAAAGACCAGCGATGAAGAGCGACTGTCCTGCATTTCTTGATGCCGATTTGCGGCTCTGTGCAATCTGCTCTGTGATGATTTCCAGACTGCGCTCGGCAGTCAGATTGCTGTTTTCTTCCATTGTCGTTTCGTTTTTTAAAAGATGTTCTAGTTTGTTTTTACTACTCTCAGGCCTCGTCAGCGCTCCTGCAGAAAGCACTTCAAAGGCCAATTGTGTCCGGTTCACGATGCAAAGATAAAGAAGTTTATAATATAAACCAAATTATTCTATAAATATTTGCATGATTTTGCTGGTATTTAACATTTGTATAGAATTATAGAAGGAATCTCCCCGCGTTCACAGTGCATCACTCCCTTGTTCCGATGTCCTTGCTTTTTTGCTCGCAGAACAATGGTTTTGTGTTCCTGGAGCATTGGTTTCGTGATGCTATCTCAATGCTTTGGTAATGCTATCTCAATGCTCCAGTGATGCGATAGCAATGAGGTAGAAAAGTAAATTAACTTAATTTGTGCGGTAAATTAAGTTATTTTATTCAGTAAATTAAGTTATTTTACTTAGCAAATTAAGTTAATTTACATAGCAAATTAAGTTAATTTACCGAACAAATTAAGTTAATTTATTGAACGGGAGCAATGACATAGCTACACGGGAGCATTGCTCTAGCGTTACGAAAGGACTGCTCTAGCGTTGCGAAAACACTGAGTTATGGTTGGTTTTTCATAAAGTGTAGGGGCAGACCCCCGTGTCTGCCCGTGATTTTGTGCCCGTTTTGTGTTAGAAAACGCTACCACCCCCTAACCCCTCTCCCTCCGTCGCAAATGGGGGATTTGCTCCCCTTTGTGGGGCCGCAGCCACACTGTGGCTGCTCTGAAGACCCCAGTCGCCCCGGAGGAGGGGACCACGTTGGGTGTTTGTTGTCAGCTGTTCGGGCAGACACGGGGGTCTGCCCCTACGGTGGGTTCATCCTCAAATAATCCTATTTGTGGATAAAATTATTGTAATTATGATAATTTCTTTCCGATAAATCCCCGTGCAGTTATGAGTTGTTCCATTAACGCGGCACGCCGCGTCCCTACATTTTGTTACTTGAAGCGGTCAGCGTGGGGCATGTTACTTCATGCGGTCCAGCAGGCGGGTGAGCTCATCGAGGTTGCGGGCATCGACATCGAGGTCGAACATGTTGCCGTTGCGATCGAAGAGCTTGTAGGTGGGCCAGCTGTGGACGTTCAGATGACGCTCAATGGCGGCTTGTTGTTCGTCGGGTAGGTTGTAGTGGGCTACGTTCGGACCGCTGACGTTATATTCCTTGATGACGTTCTCCCATGAGTCTTGTGGACTGCGGTTGGCGAGATAGAGGAACTCGATGTCGTAGTCCTTCAGCCGGGCATACTCCTCCGTGGAGTGGGAGAGGGCTTCCTTGCACGGCCCGCACCACGTGCCCCAGATGTCGAGCAACACGAACTTACCCTTGTAGGGCTCGAGGATTTTCTTCAGCAGCGCCTCGCCTTCAGTAAGATCTGCGAGGTTGTCGGATGACTTCAGCACCAGTTTGTCGAACTCTCTGTTCTCAATAGCGAGGTAATGGTCGTTCAGCTTCTCAATCATCGCGATGCATTCGGGATTGCCAATCATCGCCTTTACCGTATCCATCACAGTGGGCGATAGCGCTGTGCGCTCGTGGTCGATTTGCTGTAATACTTGTCGGGTGAGCCACACATCTTTGATAAATGGATCGGCACAAAGCGAATCGAGCGTTGTGGAGTGTACTTTCAGCATATTGACAAGCATTCTTGCATTGATAATCTTGGAGGCTTCCGGCCTTTGTACAATTTTATCCACCTCCTTAATCATATCGGCATTCTGGGCATTTACCTCTTCCGCCTTGCGCATCTTTGCTTCAATTGTGGGTTCTGCCTCGATGAGAGTTGTCACCTCTTTAGCCCATTCGGCCCAGCGGGTGAGTAGAGCCAGCTCTTCATCGTTTCTGGCAAATTCCTTGTAATTGTCTAGGAGATTGTAGGAGATTGCAGCGTTGCGCGCGCTTCTGGCATCGTCCAGATAGTCGCGCAGGAAACCGTTGAAGTCTCGATGCAGTGTATAGGGCTTCACCATCTTCGTCCAGAATGTGTCGTAAGCATAGCGGCGAGCGTTGTCGGACAACTGAAAACCTTCGCCGCGGAAACGAGCCTGTCCGAAATCGCGGGCCTGTTGCGAGAGCGTATTACCTTTCCTGAAGAGGTTGAAGCGAGTGGAGAGCGTCGGGTGCTGCTGGCAGAGAGCATCTATGTTGGCGAACTGTGCCTTGATGAGACTATCTACCGAAGCGACATATTGGTCAAACTGCTCTGGCGTAGCCTTGTCAGCTCTGCTCGATCCTTCCTGCATGCGGATGCTCTGCCAATCAAGTGGATATTTGAACAGCTCGTTTTGCAGACGTGCATCGTCGCCCATGAAATAGCGACGGCCCTCCTTGAAGTCATAGAGCATGAAATAGGTTTTGCCCGGTTCGAGCATCGTGCGCATGAAACAGCGACGCCAGTCGCAGAAGAACTCTGTGCTGTTCAGGACTGGAATCTTCACAGTGAAGCGTCCCAGAGAGTCAAGGTTAGCATATGCAGTCTCTTGCTCGTCGGTGTAGAGGTTTTGGTAGCTGAGCTCGAAGGTCTTCAACTGCTTGAAGTGCTCCGGCATGTCCTTGAGCCATCCCACCACGGTGATGGTGTCGGTCTTGTAACCCGTATCGACAAAGTCCGTGCGGGTGTCCTTCGTGGGATAGTCGGGAAGGAAGCGATTGGTGATCATTGCATAGTCAGCCCGCTGATTGCCCACCTGAATCGTGCGCATGCCTTTCTTATTCTTTCCTACTACGACCTTCAACTCTTCGTCGCCGTTGGTCAAGATAAGCGTAGCCTCGCCCGTTTTCGGGTTCACATCACGTTGCTTGTAGTTCCAGAAGCGGCAGTCGTAGATGGCACATTCCTCGCAGAAGGCAATCGTCCAATCGCCTTGAGCGTTGCGCCAATAGGACGGGAACAGCTGTTTCCATCGCTCCTCCACCGGCTTGATGCCTTTGATTTGAAATGCACCTGGTCCGTCGCCCTCGATGAAGTCGAACGCACGAGTGCCCTTCGGCAGCGGTGGGAAGTGGAACGCCATCTCGCGGCGGCCGTCCTTGTTCGCCAATACTTGCTTATTGAGTTCGATGCCGTCGGCAGAGACGACTGTGTAACGCTTCTCGCCTACCTTCAGATAGGTGTCGTCGGCAAAGCGGAACCAGCAGTCGGGGTCATCCGACCGCTGCTGTGCGGTGATATACACCACCGTCTCGTTGGCTTTCAGCTCCACCCTCGTCACATCGAGGGCGAGATAGAAGAAGCCGTCGCCGTAGCTGGTTCCATACTCGGTGCTGGGGTTTTCCCAAACTGTTGCCTTCTCTTTCGCCTGACCGGCCATTGTCATGAGGGCAAGCAGAAGGGCGATCATGGTTGTCTTGTACATATCTTTTTGCCTTTTTTCTTTGAATGTCGTTCCAAAACGAGAGTTCTATGATATAAAACGATGATTTTGTGGAAATATTATATAATTGAAGTTTCGCACGAAACTTTCCAAGGGCTTCGCTCGGCTTTGCCGCTTTCAGAGCGAAGCGGGGAAAGAAAGCGTTTAAAGGGGAGTGAAAGGGACGAATGCATAGCAACCAACGGTAGGGGCAGACCCCCGTGTCTGCCCGAATAACGGACAGCAGACACCCAGCGTAGTCCCCTCCTCCGGGGCGACTGGGGTCTTCAGAGCAGCCACATGTGGCTGCGGCCCCACAAAGGGGAGCAAAACCCCATTTGCGACGGAGGGAGAGGGGTCAGGGGTGGTAGCGATATTCATTCTTCGGGCAGACACGGGGGGCTGCCCCTACGGATCGCAGCGAAACAGAAAGAAACTCAAGCAGACGAGGGTAATCATAATTATTAATTGTTAACTATCAATTATCAATTATCAATTATCCGCCTCCGCGCTTTGCGCGGCTCCTCCTGTCGCCTGCCTCATTCCTTCCTGGAACTTCTGCTGCAGCTGTTGGGCGAGCTGGTTGTTGGGATTCAGCTTCAGTGCCTTCTCGAAGTTCTGGAGCACGTTGATGTAGTAGCGTTGCCCGTTCTGTTGCGGATTCTGCACGATGCGCACCATGTAGAGGAATCCTTGAAGCGTGCAGAGGTCGCTGGGGTCGCTGTTCTTCATCTTCTCCATTTCGCCAATGGTCTGCTCAGCGGCGGCGAGCAGGTCTTCGGTTTGCTCGGCATGAGGATTCATCACGGCGAAGTTCAGGCTCTGCAATGCCAATTGATACTTCGGCCCAATGCTGTCAGGGAACATCGCTTCGATGCGTTTCATCTCGGCAATGCAGGTGAGAAATGCCTGAGGTGTAGGCTGCTGCAACTTGCTGAGCGACTGGCCGATGAGCACCTGCATGGGAACCGACTCTTGGGCTTGAATACTAACGGTTGTCGTCATCATGATGGCGATTGCGAACACGCGAAGTGTGGAAGTGGCACGACGTGCGACTTTAGAAATTTGAAATGTCATAAGCTTTATTACTTTTAAGTGAAACAAATATTCCGATATAGAAGAAGCGGTCGCGATTGGCGGTCACCGCCGAGCCGTCGGCGTTGTAGCGGAAGACGTTGGTGCGACCCAAGATGTTGTTCATCGAACTATAGACAATGATTTTCGGACTGACGAGCCAGGTGAGGTTGGCATCGAGACTATTATAATAAGGTGTGGTGCCGGTGGCAAACCGTCGTCCGCTGGCATACGAGTCGGCGAGTCCGAGGATGACTTTGCCAATGCCATATTTCAGCGTGAGGCGCAGGTTGTGGCGCGATGTGTAGTCGGGCGTGGTGGGCGATGTGTAGTCGCGGTAGAGGCGTTGGGAGTCGTTGAACGAATAAGAGATGGTGGCATTGAGGTTCTTCGCCAGCGACCGGCACTCGCCATACACGTCGAAGCCTTTGCTCGAGCCGTAGCCGTCGGCAGTGTAGGTGCCCTCGGCGAGCAAGGGCAGGTGGTGGTATTTCTTGTAGTAGGGCTCAATGCGCAGCAGCATCTTGGCGGTGGCGTATTGCATGCTGAGGATGGCATGATCGGCAGTGCTCTGCTGCAGGCGCTTTCCACGCAGGGCGATATAGTCGTCCTCAGCCACTTGGCTGTATTTCCCCACGATGGCCGACAGTTGGAAGCGCTTGTTGGGCACGTAGCTCCATGTCATACGAGGCATCAGCAGCCACTGACCGTCGTAGCTGGCCTGCTCTGCCCTTGCCGAGAGACTGAGGAACAGGCGTGGGACTACTCGCAGTTGTGCATCGACGTGGGTAGCCAGCAGGTTGTAGTCGAGGTTATAACGGCTTGTGTCGTATTGCTTGGTGCTGCGGCGAAGATAGTCTTCTGCACCTGCCGACATCTTCACACGCGGCGAGAACACCTTGCGCAGCTCGGCCTTCAGGTGTATTTCGTTGCGGAAGTTATGGTAGTGGTCGCCGTGGGTGAGGGCATCGTCGATGTCGTTGATCACCGAGGAGTTCGCGATGCCCGTGAACAAGGTGTAGCCCCGACCGATGTTGGTCTTCAGCGTTGCATTGGCATAGATGTTATGCTCGCAGAGGGAGAGTTGGCGGTCGGCGATGTTCTGGCCCACGGAGGTAAGGTCGTAGCCGACGTAGGTCTTCACGACGCTGGCCGCTGAGAGTTCCGACTTGTATTGTGCCTCACCCGATAGCTTGCGATAAGGGCGAGTCCAGTCGTAGCGGTCGGGGCTGAGGGCGTTGTAAAGGCCCATGCTCGTCAGGGCGGAGTTGAACGACAGGCTGCTCTTCGCGAAAGCTTTCGTGCCGCCGATGTTCCAGTCAACGAGCGATGCACTCACGCCTAGTTTATCACTCGGTGCCACGTCGGTGGTCTCCATCGGCAGAACGGACGACAGCGCCTGCCCGTATTCGCCGCCGTAGCCGCCGAGCGAGAAGTTGATGCCTTTGAACAGGAAGGGCGAGAAGCGTCCGCGGACAGCATTGTTTTCTGTGTTGGTGGAGTAGGGCATGAGCACATGCATGCCGTTCACGAACGTCTGACACTCATCGCTCTCGCCACCACGGACGTAGAGTTTTCCGTTCTCTCCCACCTTCTGTGTGCCGGGTAGCGACTGCAGGGCAGCCACGATGTCGCCGCACGAGTTGCCCGCCATCACCACGTCCAGGGCGTCCATCGTCTTGAAGTTGTCGCTCTTGCCGAAGTGGTAGCTGCTGGCGGCGACCACCACCTCGTCGATGGCGGTTGCGCGTTCGCGCATCTTCAGATGTAGGTTGGAGTGTTGACGGGTCGTCAGCGTGTAGTCCTCGAAGCCGAGGCAGGTGGCACGCAGCGTCAGTTCGCCCGTCTGGGTGGTTTCAAACGAGAACCGGCCTAGTGAGTCGGTGAGGCATCCGTCGATGGTACCTATGATAAACACGTTCACTCCTGCGAGCGACTCCTTGCCGTCGGTGACTGTGCCCGAAACGGTAGTCTGAGCGGTCATGGTGCAGACGGCCATGAGCATGATGATGATATGAATGATTCGCTGTTTCATGCCGCAAAGATAGACATGAAAATCGGACCCTCCAAATTCCCGTGACAGACGGCTAAAACCGCTGACAGACAACTAACCTGCAGGACGAATGACTAAGAAAAAGGACGAGTGGATAAGTGAAAGGGATTAAAGGGTATAAAGGGGAGAAAAGGGTATAAAGGGGAGAAAAGGGGTTAAGGGGTTTAAGGGGGTGGGCCCTTTATGTCCTATGCTATAAACGACCGGAGCTTCGGAACATAGGTTCGCGAAACGGGCACCGTAGCAGGTGCCTTTCCAAGCTTGAGCTGATAGCCGTTGGAGTTGCCTTGCGCAGAGGTGATATTGTTCAGATTCACCACGAACGAGCGGTGACATTGGAAGATGTTCTCATATTGCTGCAGGTCGTCGAGGACGGCGGAGAGTGTGGCATGCACCTCGCAATGGTCGACCTTCCCTTCGTTCATGTAGTAGACCAACACGTTGTTCTTCTGTGCCTCGATGTAGAGCAGGTCGTTGATGGGCAACTGCAGGTCGTTGCCTCTCACCGTCGTGTCATGAATGGTCACGGTGATGTCAGTTTGTTCTTCAGTGGTCTTGTTGAGCAACGTCTCGAGTTGGTTGCGGAGGTGGCGGTAGTAGTTTATGCTGAGCGAACAGGCTGCGATGAAAATGCTAACGATGAGTGTCCAGTAGAGGAACTGCAAGCAGATGACGAACGTGATGGGGTAGTGGAACACGAAGGAAAACACGAAGAAATTGCTGATGCCAATCAGCAGGACCATCACCGACACCGACAGCGCTTCATGCCACACGCGCCAAGGGGTGATGCGTTTGTACAGCGGGCTAACGGCGAGGCCGTATAGTCCGCAGCATGCGAAGGAGACGGCACCAAAGAGCAGTGAGACCAGCAACTTGTTCCCGCGGTACATACTGAACCCGAATGGCTGCAACAGATAGAGTATCAGGAACACGATGACACAATACACCATGCAGTCTTTCAGCCAGTGGCTGCTCTTCGGGAATGGATATTTACGCGTTAGAAATGACATTGCTCAACAATTCTGCGTGCAAAGATACAATTTTTATCGGAAAGAAATGAGCAGATATTACCAGAAATTTAGTTCAGAAACAGGATGTTTGGAAGAATACACCCGTCACGTAGGGGTAAATCCTCCCCTGTGTCTGCCAGAATAGCTGACACAAAAGCAACACAAATGGTGGGCAGACGACCTCCCTCCCCCCATAAACTTTACACGCGCCGCAGGCGACTTGCACGCTACTTGCTGCCTTAGTGCCAATAGCTGACGCTGACGGGCTGTCCCTTCTGGTCCATGACGCGCAATTGCAGCTTGCCGCCGTTGTGGTCGAAGTAGCGGACGAGGAGTGGATGCAGGCCTTTTTGCATGGCATGTTGGCCGATTTGCTCACGCGGCGAGTGTTCGCCATCGTTGTCGACTACCATCTTGCCATCAAGCATCAGATAGCTGCCGTCGTCGGAGAGCAGGGCGAAGGTATAGATGCCATCGGCCGGCACCTCGATGAATCCAGAGAGGATGAGTCCGATGTTATCGTGACATGAGTCAGGAATACACACCTCTGGTGCCGTGAGCGTGGCGAGCAACGGCGCCTGGTCGATGTCGGCGCAGCGAGGACCACGATAGTCGTACCACTCACAACAGAGACCGACAGCCTCCCCTATAGCCCCCCCTACGGCCCCCGAGGGGGCTTCTATAGTCTTTGAGGCATTAGTGTCCCCCTCGGGGGACGAAAGGGGGGCTATCTCGGGGGCCGAAAGGGGGGCTGCTGGGGCCAGTGGCTCCTTGCGATAATCGCACTCTACGTATTGACCTTTGCGGCCGTCGGGCGAGAAGGTGCGGAAGACGAAGTGCGTGTTATCGCGAATGGTGAACGGACCCGTGTAGAGCGTCGACGACGGCTGCGGGATGCTGCCATCGGTGGTATAGCGGATGACTGCCGACGGGTCGTGGCACGTGACGTCGATAACGGCCTCTTCGGTGAACACATTCGTATTGAAGAATCCCTTTAGGTCGGGCCGACGATAGGTCACCCCCATGCGTTGCATACGGTCGTAGTGCGGCAGCAGACGGCGCTGGAAATCATCGTAGTCCATGTTGCGAGGTTCGCTCCAGCCCAGCTCGGCGATGGCGAGCATGCGCGGGAAGGCTTGATAAAACATGCGCTCGCGCGTGGGCACCCACTCAGTCCAGAGATTTCCTTGCACGCCTAGCACCAGTTTTTGCTGCTGGTCGTTGAGTGTTGCCGGCGTGGGATTGAATCGGTAGATGTTGCCCAACACCTTCGCATCCTCCTCATAGTCGAGATAGAACTCCGAGTTGGGTGTGCAGATCACGCGATTTCCATGCTTGGTGGCATCCTCTAGGGCTGATTTGTTCCACGAGCGCCACCACATCACAGTAGATGTTGCCGAGAGACCTCCTTCGATGATTTCATCCCAGCCAATCATGTCGCGACCATTCTCGTTGAAGAACTTCTCCATCTCGTGAATGAACCACGCCTGCAGCTCGCTCTCCGTCTTCAGCTTATGCTCGCGCATGCGGCGCTGGCAGTCGGGACAGCGCTTCCAATGGCTCATATCGACCTCGTCACCACCGATGTGAACGTAGTGATAGGGGAAGAGGTCGAACACTTCACGATAAACATCCTTGCAGAATTCCAACACTCGGTCCTTGCCAGGACAAAGTGGCGTGGTGAAGAACTGTCCCCAGCCTGTACGCTCAGTGCAGGCGAGTCCGTCGTAATTGTTGATGGCACAAAGGCTGTGGCCAGGAATGTCGATTTCAGGCACGATATCGATTCCACGTTGGCGGGCGAAGGCCACAATCTCACGGATGTCGTCCTGAGAGTAGAAACCGCCATACTGTCCTCGGTCGTTGAACTTATCGCGCGGCAGCTGCAGGTCGGGATTGTCCTGACGCTCAGCATTGCGCATGCAGATGGAATCCTGGTCGTTGGGTATGCGCCATGCACCACGCTCGGTGAGCAACGGATATTTTTTGATTTCTATGCGCCAGCCCTGGTCGTCGGTGAGATGCCAGTGGAGCTTGTTAATCTTGTAAAGCGCTAACACATCAAGCAACTCCATCACTTCCTGTTTCGTGAAGAAATGGCGTGAGCAGTCGAGTTCCATACCTCGCCACGGGAAACGTGGCACATCGAGAATCTTGCAACAGGGAGCCCCCCTTTCGTCCCCCGAGGGGGACACTAGTGCCTTTGAGGCTATAGAAGCCCCCTCGGGGGCAGTAGGGGGGGCTGTGGCCAGCATCTGTCGCAGCGTGCTAATCCCCGCCACAACGCCTTGGTAGTCGCCACCGGTGATGGTGATGAGCTTCGGCGAGATGTTTAGCATGTAGCCTCCTGCTGCGATGTTGTCGGCAAGCGCCAGACGGATGGTTCCACCGCGTTTCTTCATGCGAGGCGTGATGCCCGTCGACTTCGCAATGATTCCCGACAGATAGTCGGCAGCAGGGCGCAACGTAGCACTCTCTATGCTGAGCGACAACTTTTTGTCGATGAGGAACGAGCCCTCCATCCATGCGACATTATCGGGCTGTGGGATGAAGGACGGTTTTTGCTGGGCGTTGGCGTTCAACGTGATGAATGCCAACAGAATAACAAGGCAGAACGTTTTTTTCATTATGCTATGATAAGGGTTAGTTATGATTTCTGGTTATATGGGCGTGGAGAGACCGAAGAGGCTTGGATATCAGGATGTTCAGGCGGAGACTGGAAGGCTCGAGCCCCCAACTCCCCAAGTCTCCAGCTCCTATAGCTGCAGATACTTGAAAATCTTCTCTGTGGCTCCGGCTCGACTAGTTACATAGTCGCCGGCAGTACGGCCGCGCTCAGCAAGCATCTCGGGATTAGCGGCCAGCTCGTCCATGCAGCGGGTAAAGTCGTCGTAGCTATTGATTTCGATGCCGCCGCCATTCTGCTTCAGTTCCTGTGCCTCGCGGAATCGCTGGTTGTTCGGACCGAAGAAGACAGGCATACCCCAGACGGCTGCCTCTACGACATTGTGAATGCCAACGCCGAATCCGCCGCCTACATACGCCACTTGTCCATAGCGGTAGATGCTGGAGAGCAGGCCGAAACAGTCGATAATGAGAGCCCGAGCCCCCCCTACGGCCCCCGGAGCCCCCCCTACGGCCCCCGAGGGGGCTTCTATAGCATTAGTGGATGCAGACGAGGCATTAGTGTCCCCCTCGGGGGACGAAAGGGGGGCCTTAAGTTGGGTGTATCGTTCCACATGGAAACCGTCGAGTAGCTTCTCAATCTGCTGCAGGTGGTCTTCACCTATGACGTGCGGGGCAATGATGAGCGTCCACTCCGGATGCTCGCGGAAATAACGCAGGAAGATTTCTTCGTCAGGAGGCCACGAGGAACCTGCAACGAAAACATGAGGCTTCCCTGCGCCTTGTATAAACTGCTCCACCAATGGCAGTTGCTTCGCCTGTTCCTTAATTTGCAGCACCCGGTCGAAGCGGGTGTCGCCAACGACTTCCACTTCGGTGATGCCAAGTGTCTTCAGCAGTTCGCGACTCTGTTCGTTCTGTACAAAGAAGTGGGTGAAACACTTCAGTACGCGCCCATACTGCCTTCCATACCAACGGAAGAACACCTGTTCGGGACGGAAGATGCTGCTGACGCTATACACTGGCACTTGACGGTGCTTCAGGATGTGCAGGTAGTTGAACCAGAACTCATACTTGATGAAGAAAGCCATGCAAGGACGCACCGCACGCAGGAAACGACGGGCGTTGCGAATAGTGTCGAGGGGCAGATAGCAGATGATGTCGGCACCCTCGTAGTTTTTCCTGACCTCATAGCCAGAAGGCGAGAAGAACGTGAGCAGGATTTTATACTCCGGATGCTCGCGGCGCAGACGCTCCATAAGCGGACGCCCCTGTTCGAACTCGCCGAGCGAGGCGGCATGGAACCACACATACTGTGCCTCAGGGTCTACTTTCTCCTTGAGCACACGAATGGCCTCGCGCTCGCCACGCCACATCTTGCGCACCTTCTCGCTGAAAAGGCTCGCTATGGCAACGCCGCAGAGGTAAAGATAGATTACGATCTGGTACATATAGCCCCCCCTACTGCCCCCGAGGGGGCTTCTATAGCTTTGTTCAACATATTATAACTATTCTCAAATGATGCTCTACACCACCAGTGTTCAAAGATATAGCTGTTCCTTGATTTTTTCCAAGACACCGTCGATGTTTCCAAAGAGCTCTTCGTTGGTGAATCTGAGGACTCGAAATCCGTTTTGCTCCAGCCATTCCGTTCTTTCCGCATCGCTCGTCTGCTGGTCAGGTAACTGATGATAGTGCCCATCCAGTTCGATGACGAGTTGGTAAGGAATGCAGGCGAAGTCCACGATATAATCTCCTATGACATGCTGTCGTTTGAAGGTCACTCCCAAGCCATCTGCTTTCAGATATTGCCACAACAGGCTTTCTGCTTCTGTTGGATTATTACGATTTTTCTGGGCAAACTCTTTAAGTAGAGCATACAGAAACGGATCTGCCGTCTGATAATCGTAACTCATCTCACTAGAAAAACAAGAAAGAATATGTGTAGACAATTAAGGAATCACAGTTTCCTAGGCTATTGTAGCCCCCTCGGGGGCTGAATGGGGGGCTTTTAGTACTTCAACCGCCCTGCGCATGCGTCGAATCGTCTCTTCCTTGCCGAGGAAGGCGGAGATGTCGAACATGCCGGGACCCTTGCCCTCGCCGACGAGTGTGAGACGCCAGGCGTTCATCACATTGCCTAGCTTGTACTCCTTCATCTCCACCCACTTGTGGACGATGCGCTCCTGATTCTCGAGCGAGAAGTCGTCGAGGTCTTCCAGCAGGTCGGCAAGCTCGGTCATCACCTTTGGTGAGTCTTCCTTCCAGCGCTTCTTCACCGTCTTCTCATCGTATTGCACAGGCGGAATGAAGAAGAACGAGCACAAGGGCCACAGCTCCTTTACGAACGACACACGGTCTTTCATCATGCGTACCACTTCCGTGACGCGCTCCAGCGACTCGTCGACGCCATTGTTTGCCACGATGGGTGCGAAGAGTTGTGCAATCTCCTCGTTTGACTTCTTCAGGATATACTCATGGTTGAACCAGATGCCCTTCTGGTAATCGAACTTCGCACCAGCCTTCGAACAGCGGGTGATGTCGAAAGCCTCCACGAGTTCGTCGAGCGTGAACATCTCCTGTTCTGTACCGGGATTCCAACCCAGCAGTGCCAGGAAGTTCACCACTGCTTCGGGGAAATAACCGCTCTCGCGATAGCCGCTGCTGACCTCGCCCGTCTTCGGATCGTGCCACTCCAGCGGGAACACCGGGAAGCCTAGGCGGTCGCCGTCGCGCTTCGAGAGTTTTCCTTTGCCTTCTGGCTTCAGCAGCAGGGGCAGGTGAGCAAAGCGAGGCATGGTGTCCTGCCAGCCGAAAGCCTCGTAAAGCAGCACGTGCAGCGGTGCCGACGGCAACCACTCTTCGCCACGGATGACGTGTGAAATCTCCATCAGATGGTCGTCGACGATGTTTGCCAGATGATATGTGGGCAGCTCGTCGGCACTCTTGTAGAGCACCTTGTCATCGAGGATGTCGCTCTTCACGCGCACCTCGCCACGAATCATGTCGTTTACGAGAATCTCGCGACCCGGATCAATCTTGAAGCGCACCACGTACTGCATGCCATCGTCGATGAGTGCTGCCACCTCGTCGGCCGACATGGTGAGCGAGTTGCGCATCATGCCACGCGTGCGAGCATCGTATTGGAAGTTCTGAATCTCAGCGCGCTTCTGCTCCAGCTCCTCAGGAGTGTCGAAGGCGATGTATGCCTTGCCAGCTTCGAGCAGCTGGTCGACATACTTCTTATAGATGGCGCGACGCTCGCTCTGGCGATACGGCCCGTACTTGCCGCCAAACGACACGCCCTCGTCGAACTTGATGTTCAGCCATTGGAACGATTCAAGGATGTACTCCTCGGCTCCAGGCACGAAACGGTTCGAGTCGGTGTCCTCAATTCGGAAAACAAGATCGCCCTTGTGCTTACGGGCAAACAGGTAATTATACAGTGCGGTGCGAACGCCGCCAATGTGCAGTGCCCCAGTGGGACTTGGTGCGAAACGCACCCTAACTCTTCTTTCTTCCATCGGTAAATTTGATGATAATCGTATATTTTTGTGCAAAATTACGATTTTTTTTTGAGTTTTGAATATTTTTTTTGTATTTTCGCAGGGTAATACGCAAACATCTCTGGAAAATGGACAGAATACATAGCAACGAAATGAATTATTGGCGCAATTTCTTCACTCGATGCGCCATTGTCGTCGTCACCGTGGCACTCATCGTTTGGTTCATGCCGCGTGAGGAAGGACAGCAGTTCCGATACGGCATCGACAAGCCGTGGACCTACGGATCGGTGATTGCAAAGTTCGACTTCCCCATCTACAAAACCGACGAGGTGATCAAGCGCGAGCAGGACTCGCTGCTGAACACCCTGCAGCCCTACTACAAATACGATGAGACCATCGAGAAGGAGATGATAGAGAAGTTTCTCACCGACTTCCAAAACGGACTGCCTGGGTTGCCGGCATCCTATAAGAACCTGCTCTATGCCCAGTTGCACCAACTTTATCAGGCCGGCATCATGAACACGCCGGACTTCAACAAGCTGGCGAAGGACACGACGTCGATGGTGAAGGTCATCACGGGAAAACAGGTGCAGAGCATGCCGGTACATTCGTTCTATTCCACCCTGTCGGCCTACGAGCACCTTTTCCAAGACCCGCGCCTCGAAACACAGCGGCAGGCGCTGCAGCGATGCAACCTGAACGAATATATTGAACCCAACCTCATCTACGACAAGGAACGCAGCGAGACCGAGCGCACCGATGTGCTGAGTGGCATCGCCATCGCCAGTGGCATGGTGCTAGCCGGTCAGAAAATCATTGATCGTGGCGACATCGTCGATGCACACACCTTCCAGGTGCTGGAGTCGTTTGAGCGCGAGATGAAACGGCGCAGCTCCACACAGAGCGAGATCACCACCACCGTCATCGGTCAGATCATCTTCGTTGCAATCATGATGCTGCTTTTCACGCTCTACCTCGCCCTCTTCCGGCGCGACTACTTCGAAAAGCCCAGCTCGATTATGATGCTCTACTCGCTCATCACCATCTTCCCCATCGTGGTTTCCATCATGGTGCAGCACAACTTCTTCAGCATCTACATCCTACCGTTTGCCATGGTGCCGATGTTCATCCGAGTGTTCATGGACTCACGCACGGCCTTCCTCTCGCATGCCATCATGGTACTTATCTGTGCGGCGGCGGTGAAATATCAATATGAATTCATCATCGTGCAACTCGTGGCAGGCCTCGTGGCCATCTACTCGCTGCGCGACCTCTCGCGCCGGGCACAGGTGTTCAAGACCGCTATCCTCGTTACACTTGCCAGTGCCGTGGTCTTCTTCGCCCTGCAGCTCATGCAAGATAATGTGGTGATCAGTATTGATACCGACATGTACGTCTACTTCATCATCAACGGCATCTTCCTCTTGCTGGCCTATCCGCTCATGTACCTCATCGAGCGTACGTTCAACTTCACATCGAACGTCACGCTCTTCGAACTCTCGAACACGAACAAGGGCTTGCTGCGCGACTTGAGCGAGATTGCACCGGGCACGTTCCAGCACTCCATCACCGTAGGAAACCTCGCCGCTGAGATAGCAAACCGCATCGAGGCCAACAGCCTCCTCGTGCGTACGGGCGCGCTTTATCATGACATAGGTAAGATGGCCAACCCCGTTTTCTTCACAGAGAATCAGGCTGGCGTGAATCCGCATGACAACATGCCGTACACCGAAAGTGCACGTATCGTCATCAGCCATGTCACCGAAGGCATGAAGATGGCAGAGAAGGCCGGCCTGCCGCCTATCATCAAGAACTTCATCCTCACGCACCACGGGCGTGGACTGACGAAATACTTCTATATTAAGCAGCAAAACGAACACCCCGACGAGGAAATCGACCGCGAGCCATTCACCTATCCCGGCCCGAACCCGTTCACCCGCGAGCAGGCAATCCTGATGATGGCCGATGCCGTTGAGGCCGCCTCGCGCTCACTCACCGAGTATACGGAAGAGAACATCGCCAACCTCGTGGGACGCATCATCGATGCCCAGGTAAGTGAAGGCTACTTCCGCGAGTGCCCCATCACGTTCCGCGACATCGCATTGGCAAAGCTCGTGCTCATCGACCGCCTGAAGAGCATCTACCACACTCGCATCTCCTATCCCAAGCTGAAGAAGGAAGAGACCGCTGAAGCGCCTAAGGAAGAGAAGGAAATGTAGGCCCTCTGGGAATGTTAAAAAATACAAGGAGCTTTTTGCACAAAGCAAACTGGATTTGTGTAGAAAACTTGCACAGATTGCACACTTTGCGCAAAAAGTGTGCACAATTATGTTAATATAACTTAACTTATTACCGAAAAATATTGACTTATTGAACAATCTGGGTAATTTTGCAGCCAGTTTTTGAAACAATTTTTAAGAAACAGGTTTTTATGATGAAAAAAATCACTATGGCCCTCTTGGCCATCATGTTTTTAGGTAACACAGCTTTTGCTGGAGGTATTCTGACGAACACAAACCAAAGCGTTAACTTTCTTCGCAACCCCGCACGCGATGCCGCCATCGGCCTCGACGGAGTCTATTCTAATCCCGCTGGCGTAGCATTCCTCAGCGACGGACTGCACCTGGGATTCAACTGGCAGTATGCTCACCAAACTCGTACCATCACTTCTACCAATCCTTTGTTTGCGCTCGGCGCCAAGAACAACGGCCTGACCACGAAGGAATTCGAGGGTGTGGCCAATGCACCGTTCATCCCCTCGCTGCAGGCTGCTTATAATAAGAATAATTGGTCGTTCCAGTTCAATTTCTCAGTGCCTGGCGGCGGTGGTAAGTGTGAGTTCGATAAGGGCATCGGTTCCTTTGAAACGGTCGTTGGTGCCATTGCCAACAAGCTCATCGCAACTTCCACTCAGCTGAATGGTGCCATCGGACAGTTTGGTGCCAGCGTGCCCAACGTGACGGGCTATGATGTTGACGGCTATATGAAAGGTCAGCAGTACTACTTCGGCTTCCAGCTGGGTGCTGCCCGCAAGATTAACGAACATCTGTCGGTCTATGCCGGTCTGCGTCTGCTCTACGGAACAGCCAGCTACGAGGCTCGACTGAACAACATCCGCGTGATGAACGGCGCCGAAGGCATGACACTGCCGCAGTATTTCGAAGGTGTCACCAAGGGTCTCTTCGATGCAGGTAGCAACATCACTGCATTAGGTCAGCAGGTACAGGACGGTATCAAGCAATATGTGACAGCTTACATGCAGGCTGGTATGACACAGGAACAAGCTATGCAGCAGCCTGCCGTACAGGAACTGGTTCAGAAAGGACAGCAGTTGCAAGATGCCGGAGCCAAGCTGAAAGCTACCGGTGAGCAGCTGGAGTCGAGTGCTGAGACGCTCGCCCCCTATGCCAACGGCATGAACTTGAAGAGCGACCAGTCAGGTTGGGGTATTGCTCCCGTTATCGGTATTGACTATAAGACCGGCAACTTCAATTTCGCTGCTAAGTACGAGTTCAAGACTCGCATGCGCATGAAGAACAACTCCGACTTGAAGGCTGCCACCGTCATTTCGGCGACCAATAAGTATGTGAACGGTACAAGCGTGCCTGAGGACTCACCTGCACTGCTCGCCCTCGGCGCTCAGTGGGAGATGACTCCCGGCGTTCGTCTGAACCTGGGCTACCACCACTTCTTCGACAAGTCGGCTCACTGGTATGAGCACAGCGAGAAGCTCCTCGATGGCGACACCAACGAGTATCTGGCCGGTGCTGAGTGGGATGTCACGAAGAAGTTGCAGGTGAGCGGCGGTGTTCAGCTCACTCGCTACGGACTCTCCGATGCTTACATGAACGACATGTCGTTCGTCGTGAACTCTTGGACGTTCGGTCTCGGCGTAGGTTATCAGGTCACCGACAAGGTGAAAGTCAATGCCGCTTACTTCCAGACCAACTACGAGAATTACGATATGGACCTGCCCGAGCAGAACATGAGCGGTCTTGGTCTTACCATTCCGGCAGGCAAGAACTCGTTCACCCGCACCAATCGCGTGGTAGGTCTTGGCGTTGAGGTCACAATCTAAACCCATCGCTTCATTCTGACCTTTGTAGGGACGGGGTTCATTCCCCGTCAGCAATTAGCCTTGTATCTTGCGGACGAATAGTCTTGTGCCTTGCTGACGGGGAATAAACCCCGTCCCTACATGTGTCAAAAGTATTGCTTTCAGACTCCAAGAGCAATGCTCCCAGACTCCAAAAGCAATGCTTTCAGACGCTCAGAGCAATGCTTTCAGAAGCCAGGAGCAATGCTTTTAGAAGCCAAGAGCAATGCTTTTAGAAGCCAAGAGCAATGCTCCAAGAACGCCAGGGCATTGTTCTCGCCATCGAAAGGCTATAAAGGATCAACGTCGAAGAATACTTGCAGGGCGGCATATTGCTTGTCCTGCAAGATTTGTTTTTGTGCCCGCTGCAGGTATTCGCGCACCAGCTGAAGATCAATGCCGTTCTCTAATTTGAGAACTATTTTACGAATGTGCAGCGTCTTCACTTTCGAGACACCGGGTTTGTCGGGACCTAGCACTCGCTCACCAAACCATTGGCGAAGCAAACTGCCCATGTAGATAGATGCCGACTCAACGGTGCTCTCGGTTTTGTGTCGCAAGTAGATGTAGACGAGATGGTAGAAGGGCGGATAGCGGAACTGCCGACGCTCCTCTAGCAGGTCGCTATAGAAGGTGGCAAAATCATTGTTCACCACTTGCATAATCACTGGCAGGTCCTTGTTCTTGGTCTGCAGCAGCACATGGCCGCGCTTGCCCTTTCGTCCGGCACGCCCGCTCACCTGTGCCATCATCATGAATGCATGCTCATAGGCGCGGAAGTCGGGATAGTTGAGCATCGTGTCAGCATCGAGGATGCCCACCACCGACACGCGGTCGAAGTCCAGTCCCTTCGAAATCATCTGCGTGCCGATGAGCACATTGGTTCGCCCAGAGGCAAAGTCACCGATGAGCCGTTCGTAGGCATTGCGGGAGCGAGTGGTGTCGAGGTCCATGCGGGCTATGCGGGCTTCGGGAAAGAGATCGCGCAGCTGGTCTTCAATCTTCTCGGTGCCATAGCCGCGGCCGCGTAGGTCGGTGCCTTCGCACGACGGACAGCGCGTGGGCACGGTGTAGGTGTAGCCGCAATAATGGCAGGTCAGCGTATTGGTATTCTTGTGCAGCGTCAGCGACACGTCGCAGTTTTTGCATCGTGGCACCCAGCCGCAGGTGTTGCACTCCACCATCGGCGCGAAGCCACGGCGGTTTTGGAAGAGGATGACCTGTTCCTGATTGTCGAGCGCCTTTCGCACGGCCGCCAGCAGTTGCGGGGAGAATGGCCCTGACATCATCTTCCGCCGCCGAAGGTCTTTTACATCGACCACTTCTATCTCCGGCAGTTCGATTCCTTGGAAGCGTGTCGTGAGTGTCACCAGTCCATATTTCCCCTTCTGTGCATTATAGTATGTCTCCATCGAGGGCGTCGCAGTGCCAAGGAGGACGCGGGCCTCCCCCTGGGGGAGGTTGGAGTGGGCCGCCATCATAATCGCCACACTCCTCGCATGATAGCGCGGGGCAGGGTCTTGCTGCTTGAAGGAGGTCTCGTGCTCCTCGTCGACGATGACCAGGCCGAGGCGCTGCATCGGCAGGAACACGGCCGAACGGGCACCGAGGATGACATCATAGGGATTCCTTGAGAGCTGCTTCTGCCAAATCTCCACGCGCTCGGCATCGCTATAGCGAGAGTGATAGATGCCCAGGCGGTTTCCGAACACGGCCCGCAGGCGGTCCATCATCTGCACAGTAAGTGCGATTTCCGGCAACAGATAGAGCACCTGCCGACCTTCGTCGAGGGTTTTCTGAATGAGGTGTATATAGATTTCGGTTTTGCCACTCGACGTCACACCATGAAGCAACACCACCTTCTTACGCAAAAACTGGAACAACACCTGGTTGTAAGCGTCCTGTTGTGCGGCATTGAGCTTTTTGATGCGCTCGGGATGTGGCTCACCGCCATGGTTCAGGCGACCCACCTCACGCTCGTAGGTATACAATATTTTCCTATCGATGAGAGCTTTCAAGGCCGCCGCCGTGCAATGGCTTTCGTTCATCAGTTCCTCGCGGGTAATCTCAGCGATGTCCGCTCCATCGCCTGCCTTCTGCCCGATGCTATCGGCATAGCCCGTCAGCGAAAGGAAGTCAATGAGCACCTTTTGTTGTTTCTCGGCGCGTCGTAGCATGTCGAGGGCTATGTGCAATGCCTGTTCGTTGCGGTAGGGTTCGCTAAGGCCCACATAAGTCTCAGTTTTCGGCCGGTAGCCTTCCTCGTTCTTCAGTCCGGCCGGCAAGGCTGCATTCATCACCTCGCCCAGCGGAGCCATGTAGTAGCTGCTAATCCACTGCCATTGTTGCAACTGCTCCGGCAGCAGGATGGGCTTTTCGTCAAGCAACTCCATGACAGCTTTTACCTCAAATTCAGGCTTTCGGTCGTGCACGCTGACAACAATGCCGGTGTATCGCTTCGACTTGTTGAATGGCACGACGACGCGCATGCCGGCCTCTGCCCGTGCCGCCAGCTCATCGCTAATGGCATAGGTGAACACCCCGTCGAGGGGTAGTGGCAATATCACGTCGACGTACTTCATGTCAAGGTTATTGAGACGTTGCAAAGTTACGAATAAGTGAGCGAAATGCAAAGGAAAAAATGTTTTTTTTGCTTTGCTTTTCCGAGCGGAAGTAAATTCGGCGGAGCCAAAGGTATGAAAAAAAAAACAGATATCCACCTATTGATATCTGCTTTTTTTATAGAGTGAAGAACAAAAAGTTCAGAAAAACCATGTGGCACCAATCTGCCATGAATTGTACTTGCCGTGGAGTCCGTTCTTGGCCGCATCGACAGCATCGCCAAACGTCACGTCGCCCGTGCGGCCTAAGGCAACGTTGTAGTTGGCCGTCAGCTGCATAGGACCGACGGTGAAGCCCACGCCGCCGTTGACGCTGAAGTTGGAGTTCTTGACGCGCCACGCCAAGTCGCCTTCTTCGCTTCGGCTGATTCGTTCTGACTCGTCGCCCAGGCGGAATGCCACCTGAGGGCCGGCATAGGCAAACACTTCGGCAGAGCCCAGGCTGATGCCGTAGCGGATGTTGAGCGGCACTGCTATCTGGCGGGTTTTCAGGGCTTTCACCTGAAGATTTCCGTCGCCCGCGTAGTTCATAGTCTCGTAGAGGTCAATTTTCGATTCGCGCTGGTTGTAGAGTGCGGCAACGTCGATTGCGAATCCCGGCAACGGCAGCCCAATCTTGACTGTCGGTCCGATGAACCATCCCATGCGGTTGTCGGCATTGAAGAAATCGCTCTTGAAGTCAAGAACTTCTATGCCACCCTTCACACCGAACTTCACTTGTGCCTGAGCGGCGAGAGTGCCAATCAGGGCCAATGCGACGGCCAGTATACGTAGTTGCTTCATATTTCTTGTCTTTAAGGTTGCTTAAAAAGTGGTGATGGCGAATGCCGTTGCTTAGTGTCTCTGACGGCGTACCGACACACGGGCTCCCGACGACGAACTCGACGACGGACGCTCTTTGGTCTTGTTCGATTTAACACTGCTACTCTTCGTGCGCGGCGTGCGAGCCTCCTTCGTCTTCACCTTCTTCTGCTTCACGTCGACATTGGCTGCAGCGATGCTGTCGAGCGAATCGGCCTGTTCGGGTTTACCCCAGATGTGCGTTTCGAATTCCTTCAGCTCGGCCTCGATGCGCTTCTGCTCGGCACTGATCTTCGTTGAGTCGTTTCCACAGATGCGAGCCAGCGACTCACCCAGCATGTTATTGGTCTTGTAGATGGTGCCCTTGTACATGTTCAACGTGAAGTAGTCGTCGACACTCATCGTGGCGGCATTGTTCAGATTGCTCGTCATGATGGTCTGCTTGGCGAGGAACGGTGCAAGGTCGTCGTACTTCACCCAGAACAGCGGCTTCTTCTCGTCCACGCCACCCCACTCTTCAACCCAGATGGGGCACAGGGCAAGCACCTTCGTGTGGAAGGTGGACGTAGCCTGGTCGTAGTACGCACTCTCCTTGATATAATACGCCGTGACCTCCTTCGACGGGATATCGCTATCCTCAAGGCGGATGCCTTTATCGGTGCGCTCGAAGAAGATGCCCTGGTCTTTCAGGAACTGCAGGGGCTTGATGCGTGCCGAGTCGGTGAAGAGCTCGTTGCCGTCGAGGCGATACTCGTAGGCGGGTATTCCACCATTCTTCGGACCACGCATCATCAGTTTGAACATATACGTGAAGAGATTCATCTGCGTGCCCACAGGCTCTTTCGGATAGTAGAGACCGGCATTGGCATCGTCGTGCAGGTCTACCTCACGATAGATATCGCGGCGCCACACCACGTCCTCCGACATCGATGCCTGCGTGGGGAACGACAGTTGTGCACGTGTGGTCATCGTGTTAGCATTCGACTTCTGAGCCGTCTGTTGCTGCCTCTGCTGTGCTTGCTGGTTGCGTCGCTGCTGAGGCTGGGCGGAGAGGCCCAAGGTGACAAAGTAACAAAGTAACAAAGTAACGAACTTTGCCATTGTGTTTGCTTCTATCTTCTTCATTTTGTCTAACTATTTCGTTTCAATCAAATTTCATTTCATCTCCCTCCCCTTTAAAGGAGAGGGGTAGGCGTCCTTTATCTCACGATGAACTCCATAGCGCCTGGCAGCGTACGCTGGATGCCATCAGGACCAACGGCCTTCACACCACGAACGTAGAAGCGCTTGTTGCGCGAGAGTTTGCGGAACGTGTCCTTCTGACGGCCGGAGAACGAAGCACCCTCGGAGGCGATAGGAATGGAGTTACCCATATCATCGAAGAACACCGTTTCGAAGCTAAGCACCTTGAACGGGATATCCAAGAGTCCGTCGTCGATGGCTGCATGGAGCTGGTCCATCGCCACGAGCGATGCCTTCGGCATGTTGCCACCTTTGAAGCGGTCGCTACCCACGACGACATACGGTGTAGGATCGGGCAGTTTGCGAACTTTAAACGTAACTTGTGCCATTTGTCGCGTCTTTCCCTTGTCGTTGGCCGACACGGTGAACACGACATCCTTACCCACCTGAGCTGGCGTTGCCACATAGTGGCCGGCACCCTTTGCAACAAGCGAACCGCCACTCATGCTCACCGAAACGGCATTGGCAGGAACACCTGGCACACTGACACTCATCGGGTTCTGGAATCCGGCATAGAGCACATTCATCAGATCGGCAGCAACCGTAGCTCCCGTCGGTGCGGGAATCACGGAATACTTCTGCAGGAAGTCGCGACGCATGGTCTCACCGGCTGCATTGCGTGTGATGAGATAACCGCTGAACGAATGTTCGCCGACGCTTCCGGCCGTGAACGAATACTTGCCCTTGGCATTGATCTTCGTGCCGTTGACGTAGATTTCCGGCTGCATGGTCGTATCGACGGCAGCCATGACGATATCGGCATTGAACACTTCGCCAGGATAGAGTGTGGTTTTCTCGGGGATGACGAATGCATCGAGCTTGTTCACACGGATGTCCTTCACGTCGATGTTCGAAACCAGGGTGTGAAGCACCTCGCCCTCGGCATAGCGCACGTCGCTCTGCAACTTCGAAAGCAATGTCACGGCGGCAGCCACGGGCATGTCCTCAAACATATATTCCTGCCAGTTCTTTCCCAGCGCACGTGCCGACTTAGGCACCTCCGTAGTAAGGTTGCTGGCGATGATTTCCTGCTGCTTCGGATCGGCCACCATCTTCAGGATGCGATTTCGATAGGAGTTGATCATCTCAAACAGATGACGGCCCTTGCCGGTGCCGGGAGCCAGCATAATCTGACTTGCTGCCTCCAGGTCGTCCTTGGCCTTGATGTTATCGATGTCGGCGTCCTTGCCGTCAGCCTCGGTGACGATAGCCTCTTTCAGCTGCTGGGCAAAATTGTATAGCGAATCGCTCATCAGCTTCACCGCCTGCGATTTCTCAAACCACTGCCTGACCTTCTCGGGGTTCTGCTTCATCTGAGTGGCAAACGTATTGTAGATGGCCTCGTTTTGTTTCGCAGAGTTGCTGGTCGTTCGGCCGAGGCTCTCTTCTACAACCGTAAAGCCATTGAGCACCTCGTTCGAGACGTTCAGAGCCAGCATGGCCATCAACACCACATACATGAGGTTGATCATCTTCTGGCGGGGCGATACGTAGTTTCTTCTAATTGCCATTTATCTTCAGTTTATAGTTTATAGTGAATAGGTGATAGCTTGTGATTACTCATACTGCTGAGAGTCCTTTCTTTCATGGGAAGGTATCACACAGAGGCACATCAAACCCTGTTCACTAATCACTGTTCACTATTAATAATCGGAGCCTTTGGCATGTTTACCGTCATGGCCTCAATCATGCGAGCATAGATCTTGTTTAGCTCTGCAATCTGCTGTGCCATCTTCCGGCTCTGCTCGTTGATTTCGTCGATGGTGCCGATTTGCTGGCTGGCACCCTTGAGCTGCATCTCGTAGACCTTGCAAATACCCGTGAGCGTGCGGTTGAGATTCTCCATCTCCTCGCTGTCGCGGGTCAGGCGTTCGCTCTGCTCGCTCACCTTCTGCAGCATCTCAGTCAACTTCTTGAGTTCCTCAACATAGTTGCCTTGAGCCTCGGCCATATCGGGCGTCTTCTCTTGCTGCTGGTCAATCCACGATCCACCAACCTGGATACCGGTAACGCCGGGAGTGCCGGATGCAGCAACTGCACCAGCAGCACCGCCTTCGACACCTTCGCCTGCTTCTCCTTGTGCAGCTGAGCCGCCGCCACCAATAATAATGGTGCCGCCACCGCCACCGACGACGCCACCGCCGCCACCGACATAGCCGCCACCTCCGGCATAGCCACCGCCTCCATGAACTGCAGCAACGCCCATATCGGAGCCAGCCTCGGCGTGTTCACCATCGACAGGCTGAACGTCGCCGCTGAATCCACCTTCGCCATTGACCACGACACCGGTGTCCAAGCCCACATGGGTAGGCAGTTCGCGGCCATCGGCAGTCTTGTCGAACGGGCGGTCGAAACCTGAGATGAAGAACACCAGCACCTCGGTTCCCATACCGAGGAACAGCCAGAAGTTAGCACCCGGCATGTGAGTCAGTTTAAACAAGGCACCCAGAATCACAATGGAGGCACCCCAGCTATAGGCATAGTTCATGAACGTCTGTCCAGGAACGCTGTCCAACCACTTCTGTAAGCGGTAGATGACATTATATTTGCTGTACTGCGTCATCTTTATTTACGATTTACGGATTTACGATTTTCTTTTATCAATTTCTCTCTTGGAGATCGGGTTTCTATCTCTTTTTCTTTCCTTTTCCTTTACTCTTACCCTTGGCGCCCTTGGCCTTCTCGCTGGTGGTGTTTGCCAACGAACGCACACAGCGGAAGCCAATGTAGCTGCGAGGCTGGTTCTGGTATTCCCATGTGCGCCAAGCCGAGCGGATGTAGCTCTCAGGGTCTTTCCACGAACCACCGCGCACGCTCTTCTTCTTCAGCTTGTAGGGGTCTTCCTTCGCAGCCTTGTATTCCAATTGCGGGTTCAGGTCGTTCATGGCATCCACACCAGCCTCGGTATAGATCGTCGACGTCCACTCGGCCACGTTTCCTGCCATGTCGTACAAGCCATTCGAGTTGGTGCCGTAGATGCCCACCTTCGATGTGATCAGGTTGCCATCCTTGGTGTAGTTGCCGCGGTCGGGCTTGAAGTTGGCAAAGAAACAACCCTCGCCACTCTTCACCTGTTCGTTCTCCCAAGGGAACTCCGTCTGGTCCTTACCACGGGCTGCATACTCCCACTCGGCCTCGGTCGGCAGGCGATAGCGCTGCACATAGCGGGCTTCGGGGCCCAAACCCTTCAGCAGATACTCGGTGCGCCAGGCGCAGAAGGCATTGGCCTGCTCCCAGGTCACCCCCACTACGGGATAATCGTTGTAGGCGGGGTTCGAGAAATAGTTGCGCAGGTATACTTCGTTATCGGAGTTCTGGAAGTCGTTCACCCAGCAGGTCGTGTCAGGATAGATGTTCACGATGTAGGTGTTCAGGAAGTCCCACGGACCCGACAGCGGGCGGTTCAGCGTCTGGCGCACAATGCGGCCTTCGTCGTCGATGTAGGCGGTGTCCTTCGAAATCATCACCACCGCATTCGGATCGACCACCACATCGGTGTTCAGGTTGCGCTCCTCGGCGTTCAGACGATTGCGACGCAGGGCGGCCGTTGTGTAGTCGTACACCTCGTAGCGATAGTTCATCTGCGAATAGTCAAGGAGTTTCTCGCCTGTCACGGGATTGGTCACGTAGAGACTTTCAATGGCACGCTCCTCGTCTTCATTGGGCTTGCGCGGGAGTGGCTTCTTCCAGTTCAGATGGGGAGTAACCTCCTCGCCCTTCTCCTCAGTAATCATATAGCTCTCGTCGCCACCGTAGTTAGGATCGGCCAGACGAGTGCGCAAGATGCTGTCGCGCACCCAGTTGACGAATTGCTTGTACTGGGAGTTAGTCACCTCAGTTTCATCCATCCAGAAACCATCCACCGACACATCTCTCACCGGGGTTTTCTTGCCCCAGAGTGTGTCCTGTTCATCAATACCCATGCGCAGCCAGCCACGGCCGATATTCGTCATGCCGTAGGGGGTGGGTTCGCTGAACGTGCGGCCACCGACACCAACTACCTCACCGCCTTTTCCCGACGACGAAGCATGCTTGGCGCTCATGCAGCCCACCATCACAAAAGTAACAAAGCAACAAACTGACAAGGCAACGAACCCTGCCACTCGGCTTTGTCCTTTCGACTTCTTTTTCATATTCATTGTTTCCATTATCATTGTTTTCACTTTGTCACTTTGTTACTTTGTCACTTTGTTCTTTCTCCACTGCGTTACGAAAGGCTATGGGTAGGCGACGGAACGTCGGGAATGAGCGTCTCCTTCGTCGCCGTGGTCCCTTGTCACTTTGTTACTTTGTCACCATGTCAAAGTATCCTCACGCTCTGATGGCGGTTCTTTCCTTTCTTCACCAGGTTTACGTCAATCTGATAGCCTAAATACAACTCGTGAGAGCCATTGGCAGGGTTGATAGCCGACGTGTAGCACTCGTAGCTATAGCCTGCCAGAATGCCGTGGAACTTACCTCCGACGAGAATTGTCACCGATGTCTGGGGGCTATAGGTAACGCCGAGATACATCAGTTTCTCATCGTGTTTGTATGTCAGGCGGCCCGTGATATCTGCACGCCATGCCACTAGGTCGGTGCGCACGAGAAACGAGGGCTGCACTGATAAGAACGGATTTTTCAAACGAATATTGTATCCACCCGTTAAATAATATGTGCGATCGACCTGAATTTCGTTCCGTTCACCCAGATGAATGAGGGGTGCAGTGAGGTGAGTGGCGCTCAGACCTGCATACCAAGGACCATGCATATAATACAGGCCAAAGCTCAGGTCGAGGGCGCTGCCTTCCACCTGCGAAGAGGCGAAAGCAGGGTCGCTGGGATCTTCCAAATCGAGCTTCGAACCATCGAACGACTCGCTGAGCAGTCCCGCCTGCACACCGGCACTCATGGTTCCACCGAAAAGTTTGAATTTCGCGGCATATTGTCCTTGCAGACGCTGGTGCGAGAACAGTCCAATCTTATCGTTCATCAGTTGCACACCCGCACCGTGATACATCTTCATGCCATAGAACGGCATGTCGGCAGCAAAGAAGGCAGTCTGCGGGTTGCGGCGGAAACCTGCCAGCTCCAGTGCATAGGCGGCAGCCACATTAATGACCGCCTGCTTGCCGATGGCTGCAGGATTGTACGATGGCTCCAAATCGAAATAATGACTGAAGTGGGGGTCGTATTGCGCACAAGCCCCAATGCTGACCATCGCCAACATCACGAATATAACTAATTTGCGTTTAAACACGCTATGATAACGGCTGTTTCAAGAAAATATTGTATTTATGCAACAAAAACTCCTGCACAACAAGAAAAAAGTGAAAGAAAAGCCGCTTTTTACCAATAAATGATTACTATTTGCTAATTTTTTTTCGAATTTTCTTTCATATTTCAAGAATATTACCTATTTTTGCAACTTGAATGTCAATTTCAAGGCTCTTTTGGCCATTTTGCATGCTGATACATTATTAATAATTTATAACAACAATGAGAAAAGTTCTACTTTTGATGTTGACAGCTATAGTCTGTGCAACGGTAAACGCCGAGCCTATTTCAAGGCAACAGGCTCAACAAAAGGCTGCTGCCTTCCTTAAACAACAAAAACCACAGGCAAAGCTTGCCACCACTGCCATCACAAAAGCTCCACGCCGTGTGAATGGTCAAATAGTTAGCGACCAAGCTTATTATTATGTGTTTAACACTGAAGACAATCAGGGATATGTCATCGCTTCGGGAGACGATGTAGCCATCCCAATCCTTGCCTATAGTGACGAGGGCACATTCGATGAGGAAAACATCCCCGATAATATGCGTGCATTCCTGAAAGGTTATGAACGAGAGATTGCATGGGCCATTGAACACGGCTATCAGGTTGACCCCAATGCTTCACTGTCTCCCATCGATAATATTTTGAAACTCGACAAACGGCCTCTCTCCCTTAAGGCCAATGCCCGACTGAGGGCAGCAAAAACAGACATACCTTATATGGTGACTGCCACTTGGGATCAAACTACTCCATACAATACGGGAGTTAAGTACGGAACTACGGCCAGCAACACAACTAGATATACTGCAACTTATACAGGTTGTGTGGCTACAGCTATGGCACAAGTCATGTATTACTGGGGAAAAACTAAAGATTTTAGGCATGGTGCAAATGCCATACCTGCATACAATTACAAAATTTCCAGTCAGAACTATTTAGGGCAAACTACTACCACAACTTATTATATTGGGGAAAAGAGTTCCCTTTCCACCTTCTCATGGGACGATATGCCAGATGAGCTAGTTTCAAAATCTACGTCAGCCCAAAAAAGTGCTGTTGGTAAACTTATGGAGTATTGCGGTGCATCTGTAAAGATGGAATATTCATCAAGTGGTTCTGGAGCATTGTCTGAAGACATTCCTTTTGCCATGATAAGTTATTTTGGTTATGACAAAGGAATAAAACACGTTCAAAGGAGTCAATATAGCGTTAACGATTGGGAGAATTTAATCTACAATGAACTGGCTGAAGGACGCCCCGTGTTAATGGATGGAGTAGATGCTGATGAATTTGTAGGCCACGAATTTGTGTGCGATGGCTACCAAGCTAACTCCAATAAATTCCATATCAACTGGGGATGGGGTCTGACCTCCGCTTCTAGCAATGGCTACTTTGCTCTTAGTGCATTGGCTCCAGGTGCAACTGGTAGCGGCGGAACAAGCAGTTCAGAAGGAAACTATACGCCAATGAGTGGCGCTGTCATTGGGATTTGCCCCCCTCTACAGGATTCTGAACATGAGACTTCAAGCCTTGATCAACTGTCAATCAACTGCTTATATCTTATTAGTCCACGTACAATAATACGTTCTGCTCGAAACGAGGATGCAGAAATCAGGCTTCGTGGATTGGTATTCAATATGCAGATGGATTCTGTGACCTATGACTATTGTCTTGGTATTTACAACGAAGCTGGTGAACTTATTGACTATAATGATTTAAATACTAACGAAGTTCCATCAGGCGGAGGTTTCTATTTTGACCACGACTTTTATTTTGGTGGCGAGATGCCATATGGTACCTATAAGATGATTCCTATTTGTCGTGTAAATGGAACAGAGGAGTGGTTCCCCATGCAAGGAGCATCTGCACACTATATCCAAGCCGTCATTGACAAAGAATCCATCACTTTAACACCTTCACAATCTTTGAAAGTGAACAATTTCATGTCAAGCACTTTCACTTATCAAGGAAAAACATACGAAGGTTACTACACTAACAAAGCATCTGTCACCAATGACGGTTTGGAAACATATACAGGCAGTTGTCTTGCCGCAGCGATTATTGACGGAGAACTTGCAGGAATTGGTTACATAGAGCCAATTAATTTGGCAAGTGGTGAAACCACTACCACAACCGTATGGCCCGACTTTGGTACATCCGTCGATCTCAGCTCAGCAGGGACTGTTTTGCTCCTTGCCGATGATTATCTTGTCGGATTATACTATGCTAAAGGATATGCTGATATCGACTGGGATATCGACTGGGAAGGTAACATAGATAATGACCTGAACTATTATCATGATACATACAAGGCTATATTTACAATCAATAACAAAGGAAATAATACATACAACCATAATGTAACTCTAACTCTCTTCGAGAAAGGAAAAGCAGTTTCAACGGGAAAAACTATCAAGAAGACTGCGAATGTACCTGCCAAAGGTAGCCTAGACTTGGAATTCGAGTTCACTGGGTTGAATGTAGGAACAGAGTATGACCTACAGTTCACCTACTACGAAGGCACAGCCGATACTACTATGCTCATGAGTGACGTTTATGGTATCACGTTCACGATGGCCAAAGGCATTTCGGCACTCACCGAAGACGGGTTCCTTATATATAATGATAACAACATAGAAGGTTCTATAGAAATTCCCGAAACGGCCTATTATGTAGATGCACGCTACAGCGACAAGGCTGCCAGCATCGGAGAGGGTGGGCGAACCAACACGGTTTATTTGCTAAAGGAAGGGACCACCATACCCGAAGCGCTCTCAGGCAAGAACGTTGTGGTTGGTTCGGCTGCGGAGAATATCACCATTTCCGACGACGAAGAGTTCTATACGCCAGCCGACTTTACAGCAGCAAACGTTACCTATAAGCGCACTTTCTACAAAGGTTGTGATGCCGATTCGGCACATTGGACTACAATTATGCTGCCCTTCAAGGTTGAAAGCATTACCTGCAACGACCAGATTCTCGATTGGTACCGCTCTGCCGAGGACCAGGACAAGAACTTCTGGCTAATGGATTTCACCGGAGAAACTGACGGAAAGGCTAACTTCTCATATGCTGAGAGCATCGAAGCCAATCATCCATACATCATCACCGTGCCTAGCAACGCATGGGGACAGAAGTGGAACCTCGTTGACAAAGAAATTGCATTCAGCGGACAGAACGCTGAGTTCAAAGCCGACATGCCTACAGGCGTAGTCAACCGCGGCGGCAAATACGATTTCATTGGACGCACCTATCTCACGGGACAAGTTGACAAATACTGCATGAACGACGAAGGCACTGAATTCGAATACGTATCCGATGGATGGATGTTCTACGCCTTCCCCTTCAGTGGCTACTTTGTAGCTTACTATGACCTCGGTGAAGAATCGAACATAGAACTAGACATGCCTGCACCATTACCAACTGCTATCGCGACACTCATTGGCGACGTAAACAAGGACGGCTCTATTAATGTAGCTGATATCACCGCACTGACAAACATTCTCGTTAATGGTGATGAAGCTAACGTGTTCGACCACGTTGCAGCCGATATTAATCAGGTAGACGGCCTCACTAAAGCAGACGTTACCGCTTTGGTAGACCTTATACTAGAAAAAGCACCTCAACGAGCTGCTCCCAAGCGTATTACAGCTAGGAAAGGTCAACGCGTGCAAAAGATGCAAATGAAACAAGGGCTAATGAAATCGCTTCCTACCATAAACAAAAAGATAGTTGAAAAGTTGAATCGTACACAAACACTCCAGCCTGTCACTCTGTTAAAAAAATAGATAGGCAGACTTGAAAAAATCAACCTTAAATTCACCTGTAAGGAGCAGTTGCACAGCCGTGCAGCTGCTCCTTTTTTGTTGTGTTTTGCCCATTTGGCTCGTCTGAAACGTTAATAGATGATAATTCTTGCATGTCGGCACTTTACCTTTCACGCGCGCACGCGTCAAAAAAAGACACAAAACCTAAATTACTCATGATGAATGAAGATTCAATTTTGCGGGTAGGAATCATCGGCACCGGATGGATTGCCGAGAAGGCTGCTATTACCCTTAACGGACTGCCTACATGCAAGGCTTATGCCGTGGGTTCGCGAACGAAAGAGAAGGCAGTGGCGTTTGCTGCCAAGTGGAGCATCGAGAAGGCCTACGGCTCATACCAGGAACTCATCGATGATCCTGCCGTCGACCTCGTCTACGTGGGCACTCCCCACTCCCATCACTACGACGTGACGCGTGCAGCACTACTGGCCGACAAGCCTTGTCTGGTGGAGAAAGCCTTCATGGCCAATCATCGGCAGGCAGCCGACATCGTCGCCTTGGCTCGCGAGCGGCAGGTATTCCTGGCTGAGGCCATCTGGACGCGCTACCAACCCGCCGTGTCGATGGTGCGCGAGCTCATCAGCAGCGGTCGCATCGGACAACCTCGCCTGCTCACGGCCACCCTTGGCTACTCCATGGGCGAGAAGCCCCGAATTATGCGTCCCGACCTCTGTGGTGGCGCCCTGCTCGACTTGGGTGTCTATGCCCTGAACTTCACGCGCATGTTCTTCCCCGCCGACATCGTCAGCATGCAGAGCCAGTGTGTGAAATCGGCTACTGGCATGGACCTCACCAATGCCATTACGCTGGTGCTGAGCGATGGTATGCTTTGCAACCTGCAGTCGAGTGCCGCTTGCGTGGGCGATAACATCGGCGTCATCGCCGGCACCGAGGGAAACCTCATCATCGACAACATCAATAACCCGCAGACTATCACCGTGAACGGTCCCGACCGCACCTACATCGAAACCATCCACGTGCCAAAGCAGATCACGGGCTACGAATATCAGTTCCTCGCCTGTCGGCAAGCCCTCATCGACGGACTCCTCGAGCCACGCGAGATGCCCCTCGACGAAACCCTTTACATCATGCAGCTCATGGACAGCCTGCGCCGCCAGTGGGGTGTCCGCTATCCCATGGACGAAGAATAAAAACCCCTCACACGAAGCATGAAACACCGACTTCTCACCACCATTGCCGTCTTTGTGTTTACCGCGCTCACGGCCAGCTCACAAACCTTCCGTCTGAACGCCGACGGCTATTTCACGGCCGGAGGCACCGATGTGATGGCGTTCAGCGACTTCTATCCTGAAGGCCATCAGGGCGGCGTTTGCGTCATCATGAACGGCCACCGCATTGCCACGAATGGCGACATACGCCTCGAGGCCACGCCCGGTCAGTGGCAACCCGTGCCGAAGCAGCTCAGCCGAAAGGCCGAGGACGGACGCATTGTGACAACCCTCTGCTATCCCGACTCCTCACGCCACCTCACGGGCTTCAATCCGATGGTCTATCCCGACTATCAGTTCACCTACGTGGTCACCGTCGAACCTCATGGCAATGGCATTGCCGTGACCGTCGACCTCGACCGACCCGTGCCCGACTTCCTCTTGGGCAAGGTGGGATTCAACCTGGAGTTCTTCCCGGGCGAGCTCTTCGGAAAGCCGTGGCTCATGGACTCGCAGAGCGGCCTCTATCCCCAGCAGCCGAACTCGCCATTGCTCACGCAGCCCACCAATCGCGGCCACGACGGCAACTACTTCGCCGGCCGCGGACAGAAGGCCGACCTCGCACAACTCGACGGCGAGGGCTATAGTCCGCTACGTGCCGATGACATCATCGCCGCACCCTATGCCGAAGGCCGCGTCTTTACTTCCCGTCCCGACGACGCCGGCCAAAAGCTCACGGTAGAGTCGTTCACCGGTCAGCTGAAGCTCTACGATGGTCGCATGAACCACAACAATGGCTGGTTTGTTCTTCGCAGCGAGATTGCCAAGGGCGCCACGAAAGGTGCTGTGCGCTGGCTCATCACACCCGCCGTCGACAACGTCTGGCGCTATCGGCCCGTCATCCAGACTTCGCAGGTGGGCTATCTGCCGCAGCAGCCGAAACGCATTGTCATCGAGACCGACCGCCGCGACAGCCTCCAGCAGTCGGCAGGAACGGAAGTGGTAAACCTCGTGCGCATCGATGCCGATGGCGAACACATCGCCCGGAGCGTGAAACCCACCGACTGGGGCCGCTTCCTGCGCTATCGCTATCTCATTGCCGACTTCACCGATGTCGCCGAACCCGGTCTCTATCAGGTGCACTATGGGCTGGAGCGGTCGAGTGTGTTCCGCATCGCCGACGATGTCTACGATCGTGGCGTATGGCAGCCCGTGGTGGAATATTTCCTGCCTGTGCAGATGTGTCACATGCGCGTTGCTGAGAAGTACCGCATCTGGCACGATGCCTGCCATCTCGACGATGCCCTGATGGCCCATGTGGGCAATCACATCGATGGCTACGACCAGCGGCCTGGCCTCTCGAAATATGCTGAAGGAGCACAGGTGCCCGGCGTGAACATCGGAGGTTGGCACGATGCCGGCGATTTCGACCTGCGCATAGAGTCGCAGGCTGGTGAAGCTTATATCCTCGCACTTGCCTACGAACAGTTCCAACCCGATATCGACGCGACGGCCATCGACCACGAGCGGCATCGCGTAGAGATTCACGAGGCCGACGGAAAGAACGACATCCTGCAACAGGTGGAGAACGGAGCCCTTACCGTGGTGCGCTCCTATCAGGCACTGGGCCGATTGTATCGCGGCATTATCTGCAACTCGCTGCGACAGTATGCCATGCTCGGCGATGCCGCTGCGATGACCGATGGCGTCATCGGCAATAGCGACGACCGCTGGATATTCACCGAGGACAACCCCATGCGTGCCCTGTCCACAGCAGCCAATCTAGCCGGTGCGGCCCGTGTGCTGCGCGGCTTCAACGACGAGCTGAGCCGCGAGTGCCTGCAGATTGCCACCGACGTCTACCAACAGACCGAGGCCAACGGATTCCTCGTCGGCGCGAAGCTGCAGGCCGCTGCCGAGCTATACCTCGCGACGGGCGAGAAGGCATACCTCGACTTCATCTTCTCCCAGCAGGAGTTCATCACGAAGGGCATCAGCCGTTGTGGTTGGTATCTCGCACGCATCGCCAAGCAGCTCGAGGGCCGGAAGGACAAGCAGAGCCGACAGTTCGTCAGCGCGTTCCGCAACGCCCTCACCGCCTATCGCACCGACCTGCAGAAGATTTCCGCCGAGACCCCCTATGGCGTGCCCTATCGTCCGAGCATCTGGGGAGCCGGCTGGGACATTCAGCGTTTTGGCTTCGAATACTACTTCCTCGCCAACGCCTATCCCGACATCTTCGACAAGGGAATCATCTATCATGCCCTCGACTTCGTGCTCGGCTGTCATCCCGGCAGCAACAACGCGTCGTTCGCCTCGGGTGTGGGAGCGAAGTCTGCAACGGTGGCCTATGGCCTGAACCGTGCCGACTGGTCGTACATCCCCGGCGGCGTGGTCTCCGGCACCGCCCTCATCCGTCCCGACTTCCCCGAGCTGCTCACCTTCCCCTTCCTCTGGCAACAGACGGAATATGTGCTCGGTGGCGGCTCCTCGCACTACATGTTCCTGGTGCTAGCGGCGCGGGCTGGAGCCCCCCTCTAATCCCCCCAATAGGGGGAAGACACGCGCCAGCGTTGTGGTTACACGAGCCGCAGGCTCTTTTCTCTTTTCACTTTTCACTTCGCGCTTGCGCGGTCGTCTGCCCGTTAGCAAAGAAGAATTTATCGGAAAGATTTAGAGCCCCTTGACAAGGGGCGGCTATAATGCAGGGTTTTCATGTCCACATATTATTGCCTGCGGCGCACGTAAATTCCCATTGAATTGAACATAAATTATATAATAATTTTGATAGATTTTGAAATAGATTTTGTATGATTTCTCGCGCAGCGACCCCCGCAAGCAGCAGAGCTGCGTTCAAGGTTCAATGCAGCAGAGCTGCGTTCAAAGCCTTTGGCGTGTAAAGCCTTTTGGTTGTTCGCCATTGTTCGGGCAGACACGGGGGTCTGCCCCTACAGTTCACAGCGATACAAGCAGCAACTCAAACTTGCAAGGGTAATCATCGCTCGGCTTTGCCGCTTTCGTAGCGACAGCGGAGAAAGAATTATCAATTATCAACTGTCAATTATCATATATGATATGAAACGACTACTTACGATTGCACTACTGGCCTGCGCCGTACTCACGGCGAGTGCCGACGACGAGCCATTCGTGTTGCGCAACGGCAATGCGACGATGACCGTCGATCCCGCGAAAGGCGGGAAGATTCTTTCACTGAAGTACCAAGACACCGAGATTCTCTCGCAGTCGCGCTGGCCGGAGTCGTTCGGCAGCACGTTCTGGACCAGTCCACAGAAGGAGTGGAACTGGCCACCCGTGCCGGAGTTCGACAAGATGCCATACACGGTGGAGGGCCGCAGCGACACCCAGCTCGTCCTCCGCAGTCAGAAGTCTGAGCGGCTGGGCTTCAGCATCGGCAAGGCGTTCACCTTCGATGCCTCCGATGGCGCATTCGTCGTCACCTATTCCATCCGCAACGAAGGCAGCGAGGAGCGCCGAGTGGCACCCTGGGAGATTACCCGTGTGCCGAACGAAGCCGAAGCCAACGGCGACGGTATCATCTTCTTCGAGGCCGTCGGCGACAGCGTGTGGCCTGCCGACCTGATGTCGTTCCACAGCACCAGTGGCGTGGTGTGGTACCTCACCGATGAGGCTCCACAGAACCGGAAGGTGAACGCTGACGGTCGCGGCTGGCTGGGCTACTACGCCAATAACCTCGCCCTTGTGAAGAAGTTCACCGACCTGAAAGCCAGCGAGCCTGCTCCCGGTGAGGCAGAGGTGCAGGTGTACGTAAACCGTGGCAGGACCTACATCGAACTCGAAAGCCAGGGTGCCTACACGCTGCTCCAGCCCGGAGAGGAGCTCACGTGGGCTGTCCGCTGGTATGTCGTGCCCATCGATGGTGGCTATCAGCTGCAGGAGAACCTCGAGAAAGCACTTGTGCCAATCATATTTGGAGAGACCCACCCCCAACCCCTCCCGTGAGGAACAACCTCCCCCGCCCCTCCAAAGGAGGGGAGTTGCGCGCCAGCGTTGTCGGTGTCTACGCGTAGGGGCAGACCCCTGTGTCTGCCCGAACAATAACGAACACGAATCTCACGGATATATTTGATTTAAAGACCGCTCGGCTTTGCCGCTTTCGTAGCGCAGCGGAGAAAGAATTTTTCATTAATTATTTTTCTCCACAGATTCCACAGATTTGCACGGATAAGATAATCTCACACAGATCTCATGGATGATTGAAAAAAACATCTAAAACCCCGCTTGTGAGGGCTGAGGTCTATCGACCTGACGTGTTGTCCTTCCGTCCTGTGCTTAAAAGCGAGCTTTTGCACAGCCCGTAAGTACATCACGGTTTTTGTCAAAACTCAGCCCTCACAGCGGCAAAAACATAAAAAACTCTGCTCACAGCCGTATTGGTTCCACGCATTTTGCTTTTTTCTGTTTTTGCCAGACGAAGAGGTGATTTCGCAGAAATGATGGGTGAGAGGAGTGAAGCTCGGGGAGCTTGCTCACCAGAGCTCACATCCTCACAGACATCAAGGCACGCAGTGCCCACCGCTTCGACTGGTGTTTTTTCTGTTTTCTTCAAAATATTGTTTCAAGGCCTAATTATATATAGTTACTAATACCTTTTGAAAGATTTTGAATCAGATTTTTGATCAATTTCTCGCTTTAGCGACCCACGTAAGCAGCAAAGCTGCGTGTAAGGTGCTGCGCACGGGTAAGGTCCTTCGGACGTGTAAGGTGCTAATGCGATTGTAAAGCCCTGTGGGTGTTCGCCATTGTTCGGGCAGACACAGGGGTCTGCCCCTACGCGTGGATGCCGACAACGCTGGCGCGCAACTCCCCTCCCTACGGGGGAGGGCAGGGGTGGGGCCTTTACTTCTTCACCACTCTCCTCACACCATTCTTGCACACCACATAGATGCCGCGGGGCAGCTGGTGCAAGGCAGTTTCGGAAGCACCGCGGAGCACACAACGGCCTGCGAGGTCGTAGACACCATCGGCGCAGGCGGCCGTCCTTGCATCTTGCGACCTGTCAGCGAGTTGTTCGATGCCCGTGTCACCCCCCTGGCCGCGCAGCGGACAGAGCATCCACTGCCGGTGCGTCGGCGTATCAGTATCAGCAGTGTATTGCCACGTACACACGGCCGTACCGGCATTGCTATTGGCATTGCTCAGGTCGAGGGCATAGCTGCGATAGCGGGCAGGCGAGATCTTGTTGTATGGCAGGTCGATGGCATCCACGTAGAACTGCTGTTCGGACGACGACGTCGTCAGTGCCGACAGCTTCGACGAGCCAGATGCACGGAAGGAGGTCAGCCGCTGGCCAAGTGCATTCTCCAGGACGAACGGTCCTGCGCCATTGGCGCTTGAGCCGTCGGTGGCCTTGAGCTTCCAGCGCTGGTTGTCGCCATAGGTGTTGTTCTCAATGGTCACCGCACCGTTTGCGGCAGCCGTCAGCGCCATTGTCAGGTTATGGCGTGGCACGATGATGTATTCCACATCCTCCTCCTGCTCAACGGCCGTCGTGCCGTCCACGGGCAACAGGAGTGTGGTAATGCTCTGCGTGGGAAGCTTCACCATGAGCGACGACCCGTCGAGCGTGAAGTCCTTTACACTCTTCAGACTTTCCGTCGACGACGTGCGGTAGGCCTTGATGTCGCCGACATTGGGCAGGCCGGCAAACTGCGACAGGTCTACACAGTGGTAAGTCAGGCTACCCTCGTTCAGCAGCACCAGTACCAGTGTGTCCTGCGCCTCGTTCATGGCGGCGAGCGACTGGTCGTTCAGCGAAGTCACGATGCTATAGCCGCCATTGATGAAGCGTGAGCACTGTTGGCGCACATAGAAGTTCTTCACCCTTGCGTACGACTGGTCCTTGAAGCTGCCCCGAATGGTGCACCACTGGTCGTTTGCCTCTTCCATATACTGCCAGTCTATCCACGTCTCCGGCTGCAGGTAGCGCATGTCGTCGAACAGCTTCTGCGTGAGACTCAGGTTACCGCCGATGCCATTGCCGCCGGCACCCACCTCGCTCATCCATAGCGGCATCTTGTCCTGATGAGCCAGGAATGCCATGTGCACGCGGTCGGCATTGCTTCCCGAATAAGTGTGCGTGTTCCACTGTCCAATCTTCGAGAGCACACCGCCCTGCTTATATGCCTTGTAGCCGTTCACCGCCAGTCCCACATTCGTCTCGTCGGATGCCGAGATGACGGTCGAGAGTCCCGATGCGTCGAGAATGGGCTTGAGCACCTTGATGAACTTCACCTGCGAATCATAGTCGAAGTGGCAACCCTCCTGCGGGCCGTTGGCGAACCAGAAATTCGTCACCGACTCGTTGAACGGCTCCAGCGTCTTGAACTCCAAGCCGTATTCATCCTTATAGTGCTTGCATACATCCACCAGATAATGGGCAAACTCTTCATAGTACTCCGGCTTCAGGTTGTCCTTGCCACCGTCGGCATTACCGCTCACGCAACCACTGTAGGTCATGTAGTAAGGACACGAATTGCTAAAGGCCTCGAACACCGCATCCGGTCGCTTCTCACGAATCTTCAGCATAATCTTGCGCTGAGCCTCGTCGCGGTCCCAGTGGTAGTCGTCGCCCGAGAAGTCTTTGAAGCCCTCCATCTCTGCGCGCAGGCCCTTGCCATTGCCCATGTGGTGAGGCGTGCAGTTCTTGTTCTCCGGGTCGTCGCCACCGCCGATGTTATAGCGGAAGTGCTTGTAGTTCAGTCCCGTGGGACTCGTCAGCCAAGTCACAATCTCGTCAATCTTCTTGTCGGTCCACTTGCCACACTGGCCGGCCCACCAGCAGAGCGACACGCCCCACCCCTCGAACTTCTGTCGCACCAGCGAGGGGAACACCACATACGAAAGCGTGTCGACAGGTATGGTGCCATCCACCTTCTCGCTGAAGAACCAGAAGTGCTTCATGTCGGAGCCATTCTTGTCGGAGAACACCTTGCTGCCGGAATCGTTGCTGTCGGTGCCCAAGTACTGGCCGTTGCCCTTGCAGCGAATGCGGATGTATGCCCCCTGAGCCTGCTCGAACGAGAACCTCGCATCGTCGGTGGCAGAGTCGGTGACGAACGTCGTGTTCCATGCGTTCAGCTTCGACAGATAGCGGTTGCCCTTCTCGCGGATGTAGTAGTAGCCATTGCCGTCGGGCACAATCGTCATCCGTTGCGGGCTCACCACCTTCGCCGTCTCCAGCTGTCCGCCATAGTCGCTCGCCATCGCCAGATGGTTGCCACTGCTGTGCATCACGAACAGCGTCGTAGGAGTCGTAAAGTCCTGCTGTGACTGGGCGGCCACAACCATTGCCATGCCCAAGAGAGTAAGAAACAGACGTTTAAGTTCAAAGCAATTCATATCTCACGTAATTTTTTTATTATGATCGTAGTGGAGCCAAGTCATTCACTCAGCACTGCAAAGTTACATGTTTTTTCCCAAAACCGAAAGAAAATTCCCACGAATATTGTTCTTGAACCACAAGAACCGCTTTTTCTTTCCACAGATTTGCACAGATCTCACGGATGATTGAAAAAAACATCTAAAACCCGAAAAGGGCGAATGATTTATTAAACATTAATTGCCATGAATTGAACATAAATTTTTCATTAATTATTTTTGCCCACAGATTTGCACAGATCTCACGGATGATTGAAAAAAACATCTAAAACCCCGCTTGTGAGGGCTGAGGTCTATCGACCTGACGTGTTGTCCTTCCGTCCTGTGCTTAAAAGCGAGCTTTTGCACAGCCCGTAAGTACATCACGGTTTTTGCCAAAACTCAGCCCTCACAGCGGCAAAAACATAAAAAAGGTTCTGCTCACGGCCGGATGTCTGCCTGTTGTCCCCTCCTCCGGGGAGGAGGGGTTCTTTCTCCGCTATGCTACGAAAGCGGCCGCTCGACATCCCGAAGGGTGGCGCTTTCAGAGCGAAGCGGGGAAAGAAAGCCGAGCGAGGGGTGGTAGAGAAGAACAATGTTCGACATATTGTTTTTATATAGGTTGTGACCGATTTTGTCTCGCTACCACCCCCCGTCGCTGCGCTCCTCACCCCTCCTTCCAAAAGGAGGGGACTACGCTGGGTGCTCGAATGTCGGACCACGCATTTTGCTTTTTTCTGTTTTTGCCAGACGAAGAGGTGATTTTGCAGAAATGATGGGTGTGAGGAGTGAAGCTCGGGGAATTAGGCCTCACCCCAGCCCTCTCCGAAAGGAGAGGGAGAAAAATCTCTTCCGTCATCAACTCTCTGAACATATGGCATCCTTCTCTCTCCCCCTTTGGGGAGAGTCGGAGTGGGGCTCTCAAGGCACGCAGTGTCTCTGAACCGTTCTTCACCCTGCCCACTAGGGGTCAGAGTTGTACGTGAACCCACGAGGCAGCAGAGCTGCAGTTTAAATGCCCTTCGGGCGTTCAAAGCAGCAGAGCTGCGTTCAAAGCGCTTCGCGCGTTCAAAGGTGTAAACCACAGGCCCCTACATCTGCACATGCACCCACGTCGCATGCCCCTTCCTTTCTAGCAGCACTTTATCTACATTCGGATTTTGTTTCAATAAGTCAAAGATCACTTTTGCATAGTCGAGGTTGTCGCAATGGATGTCGGCAGCCTTGCCTTGCAAGTGTCGGGAATTCGGTACGCCCCCGACTCGGGCGTTCAGACGCTTCGAGCGATACCCGCTATTAATGTAGACGGGTCGCCCGATAGCGTTTCTTAACGGTTGTAACACGAAGACGCACAACTCTTGTAGGTTCTGAATAACAGCCAACGTCGGTGTGTCTTGCAGGCGCGGATGGCTTGTTGCCACCATTTCGGCCAGCGTAAAGTTTCGTGACAGTCTCATCGTCATACCAGCGTGCTGATGTGATGAAGCCAGCCGGTGCCCACGATGGTGCCGCCCAAGAGGGCAACACCTTCGGCAGGGGCACCGGAAGCAGCGGTGGTTACTGACAGCGTCGAACCGATGGCGGTCAGAACCGCCACGATGAGCTGAATGATGTACTTTATAGTCTCTTTCTTCATAATTTTACTTGTTGTTAAATTTTTTCGATTTTTCACGTAGCATTGCCCCTGCCTTGCAGGAGCAATCATTCCAGAGAGTCGGAGCATTGCTTTCAGTCAGCAAAAGCATTGCTTTCAGACTGTAAAAGCATAGCTCCCAGCGTCTAAAGTCAATGAGGTAGCGATGCAAAGTCAATGCTCCTAGCGTCTCAAAGCATTGCTTTTAGCACCGCTACCCATTGCCTAAGGATTCTGAGTGTTGTCCTCGTCTTCCTTCACGACATCGTTCTCGTTGGTCTCCTCGACCTGCAGGCCCTGCAGCATGGCCTTGACGCGCTGACCAGCGGCGTCGATGGTCACCTCAGGCTGGAAGTTGATGCGAGCACCAACCACGTGCTTCGATGCGGAGAAGTCCTTCGCAGTGTCGGCAGGCTTGGTCTTCAGGCCAATCTTGAACGAGCCGAAGCCGTCGATCTTGACGCGGTTCGAGTCCTGCATCCACTTCTTCAGAACGACAACCATCTCGTCGAGCACGGCCAGAACGTCAGACTTCTTCACGGAGACGTTCTCCTGAATTTCCATTGCCATCTGCTTCAGAGTCTTGGGGCGGGAGTTGTACACCGCACGGGCGTACCACTTGCCGCGGTTCTTCGACTCGGCACGATTGTCCTGATAAAGTTTGTAACGTACAGACATTGTTTTAGTGGTTAATTTGTTAGTATTTTCCAAGGCTCCTCCACGCCTCGGCTGTGGGCAAATCCACTCTTCGGAAATGCGATGCAAATTTACAAAATTTGCTTGAAATATGCAATAGATATGCATGGAAAATCTTCACATCTTAACAACTTTTAACGAGAAATGCCTATATAACATAGTTATATAGGCAAATTGAAGATTGTGGGTAAAATTGGTCAAGCATTGTTTGTTCCGCGGCGAACATTAATTACCATTAATCGTCCATTAATTTTCCATTAATTTTGATAAATTTTGAATCAGATTTTTGAATGATTTTGAGCGTAGCGACCTATTGCCCGTTGTAGGGACGGGGTTTAATCCCCGTCCGCAAGCTGTCATGTGCCTTGCTGATGGGCAATAAAGCCCATCCCTACAAACTGGGTGGGGGTCTGCCCCTACGGCTGGATGTGACGCAATCCGGAAGGCTAACTCTCAACTCTAAACTCTCAACTCTCAACTATACCTCCAATGGTAGTAGTCCTGCGCATCACGGAAGCCGTGGCTTTCCCACTCGTCTTCGTAGCTGTCCTGCAGCTGCTCCAACAGGTTGGAGAGCAGGTCGCTCATCGAGAGGTTTTCGTTCAGATACTCCACGACGGCTTGTTCCAGGCTGTCGTAGTATTTCCAGCGGCCAGCCTTGCCTTTGCCGCCGGAGATCTCCACTTCCAGCGTGTCTTCACCAATGTGTGGCCAGCAGGCCCACACTTGCACATCGTACTCCTTGCCGCCATATTCATACTTGATGCAGGCGGTACATGAGTGGCTTCTCGAGCCGCTCTCTTCGCAGTAGTCCCACTCAAACGAATCGTTGAGCTCGTAGATGGCATCGGTGAGGCGTTCACCGATGTCGGCGATAAGTTCTTTACGATTTAATGTCGATGCCATAGCAATCTTTCATTAGTTCAACAAAAAAATCATAATCCATCATTTGCCAACAGAGTGTGTTCATTAAATCTTTGCCCTGAATTTCCTTTTCAAGATATCGTTCTATGGCATGCTCTACGGAGTCGTAGCGCTTCCATTCGCCTCTCTTCCTACTTTTTTCGCCCGTGATTCTCACGGTTAAATAGGGTTGGCCACCTGGAGCAATATCGGCTTTCGCATAGACTAGGTAATCGGTAGAGCCAATTTTCACATCTATAGTGGCTCTCATATACGCTGTCTTGAAGCTATATTCTCTTGAATAAGAAATCCTGAAGCCTCTGCCCATGTCATAGATTTCATCTTTAAGGCAGTCACCGATTTGTTCAATGATCTTGTTTCGTTTCATATTGTTTTTTTAAAGGGTTTAAAAGGGTTTAAAGGGGAGAAAAGGGGAGAAAAGGGACGAATGCTTATGCAGCCGATGGCCTTCGTTTTTCACTTTTCACTTTTCACTTTTCATTTTTCATTTTTCACTCCGCGCTTCGCGCGGCTATTTGTTATAAAAGTTTCCTTCCAGCACATTCAGGAAGTTTTTCTCGTCAATTATCCAGTCGAAGGTGGCGATGAACTTACTTTTCGCACTTCGCCCGTTCAAGAAGGGTGAGGCAAAAGCCTTGCGGCATACCTCAAAAAGAATGTCCTTGCCATAGGTGTCGCAGATTTGTCGAAGCCGCTCTATTCGCTTTTCTGTCATCATGCGCAGAGGCTTGATGTTGCTTTCGTAGTCCTTGATCAACTGATTCCACCACGGCATGAATTTCTCTTTTATCATTATTGAAAAATTATCCTCCTCATCCTCCTCCTCATTTCCGTTAGCGGCATCGCTAACGGTAGAGGAAGAGGAGGAAGAATTTATTCTTCCTACTACTTCCCTTTCATTTTCTTTTTCATTTTCATTTTCATTTTCTTTTTCATTTTCATTTTCATTTTCTTTTTTATTTTCTTTTTCTTTTTTATGCATTGCCGAAAATGCCGCGGCATCATTTGCTTGTTTTTCCCATCTTTTCATTGCTTTTCGGCGGTTCAATTCGCACAACTTTTGATATTTTTCAATATCGATGTTGATTTGCATGCGCATGAACCGGAAGGCCAGCAGGATGTCGGATTCCACGAGTTGCTCTTCTTTTTGTATGTCGAGCGACTCATCGTTGAGCCAGCAGAAGATGTGGCGGAAGAGCCTTCCCAGCTGCTCATCGCTGAGACAGCTGAGAGGCTCCCATTGGTTGGGATAGAGCACAAAAGCTTTAGGCTTCATCGGATAATTGATAATTGATAATTAATAATTTTGATTACCATTTGAACCGCAGCTTTGCTGCATTGAACGCGCGTCGCGCTTTGAACCGCCCGAAGGGCTTTCAACTGCGCTTTGCGCCCAGGCTTCTACCCATGCGCTGTGCAGGGTGTAGTGATGCACGTTAACGAGATGCACGATCTCACGATACATCGGCACGGAGATGTAGCGAGGGCGAAAGCCGCGGTAGCGGCATTTCTTCCTGATATGATCACGCACTCTGCCACCCATTACTCGATTGCATGCTTGTGAACTTTTGAAGAGCCACTGCAGGTGGCCGCGCTCGTCGAGCAGGGCGACGGGTTTCACGTCAAGCAATAGCACGTCATGGGCGTGTTGATGGTTCTCGCTGCTCGTCACCCACTCCAGGTTCTCGGCCCGGTTGTCGGTCTTCACACCGTTCTTATGGTTTACCTCCAGCCCTTCTCGCCAGCCTTCTACAAAGGCGGTGGCCACGAGGGTGTGGACGTTACAAGTCTTTTCCTGACCTTGATAGTAGAGTATAACTTTCAGATAGCCGCTACCATCTTTCGATTGTTTGAGCACCTGGTCCGTGTGCGTGTTGCGCACACGGCCTAGGTTGCTCACTTCGTATCGGGTATACGGCACTTCACACTTGTGCCAGATTTCTCCTTTCATAAGCCCTACTATTAAAACTCATATTGTTCGAAGATGATGTCTGCCAGCTGCTGGCAGCAATCAACAATGCATTGAGCCGCCAAACCTAAGGTTGCAAATTTGCCTTTCTTATCCAGCTCGTAATTAGCTGATTCATGAATCAAACACGCTCCCCTTGGCTCTTCGACAGAGTAACAAAGCTCAAGATGCACGGTTTCGATGCCCTGAAAGGTGGTAACTTCATAAACATTATACGAGAAGCCCAGCTTGCGCATGCATCTGCCGATGCGCATGCAGAGGAAAGGCAGGCTCTCCCACTTGCAGTTCTCCGTACGCTTTGCCCAGCGCAGTGCAAGAGAGCGTACCTTATCAATATCGTTAATGGTGATGTTTGTATTCATTGTGTTCTGAGGTTTTAATTTTTGAATGGGTTTTTGTTTGCAATTCGCTCAAGTTCGTCGAAGAACTTGTTGAGTGTTTCAGAGAGTCGTGCCTTGTGCTCTTCTGCGCTGTAGCGGTCCCAGAAGATATAGATCACGCTGGCATCAGGATCGAGTTTCAATTTGTCGGATGGCTTGTTGTAGCCCAAGTGCAGCGAGAGGTCTTCGAAGCTGTGGTCCATTGACCACACCGTGCGGACACAGGAGTTGAGCCCGAAGACGTGCACCACGCTAGCAATGTCATTGATGAGTTCCATCTGCTTCGAGCGGTAGTCGAGATAGTTGCTCTTGGCGACCATCGCCAGCGCGTTGCGGCGCATCTGGCTGATGTTTTCTTTGGTGATGGGTCGTGCATTCATTCTATTACGTAGCTTGTTACATGCTGCAGGCGGACGGTGCGCCAGCCGCAAACAGTGAAATCATAGTAGTTCACGTAGCCTGCAGGGCGCACGGGAGCACCTACGCCCTTGGGCAGAAAGTCAGTGGGAACGAGGTCGAGGCACGTGGTGCCGACGGCCTTGCGCAGCTTGCCGTTCTTCTTTCGGTAGTAGAACGTCACGATTTCGGTGGCAAGCAGCAGGCGAAATTCCTCCTGCCACTGCTGAGTTGATGTTGCTTTCTTCATGACTGCGTGATGATTGAGAAAAACACGATGTATAAAAAGGTCACAGAGATCGCTCCGATGGTGAACAACCACCACCATTGCTCGAGGTTCTTCGGCTTCGGGAATGTCCAGCGAAGCCACGGGTTCTTTATTCTTTCTTTCATTTTCTTTTTTGTTTTTAAATAATGTGTAATTAACAGTAGCTTTTGTTCCGCTGGCGTGGCAGGCGTCCCTGCGTGCCGAGACGGAAAGAGATTTTAAAGACGCGTCTCTGTGAGTTCCATTCGTTGGGTGCCCTCTAAACCATTCTTAACTGCGCGTAGCGCATCTGAACTGTTCTTAACCGTGCCTCGGCCCTGGGCCGGGGTGGGGCTCCTCAAATGCATCGGCAAAGTTACTTCAAGGCAAAATAATAATCCCCCTATATAGGGGGTATAATAGGGGGTATAATAGGGGCTATATAGGGGGTATAGTATACTGATTATCAATAAGTTACAAATGCGACCTCATAGTACCTCATAGTTCAACTATAGGGGGATTATGAGTTTAGAGTTGAGAGTTTAGAGTTTAGAGACAGTCGGGGAGTTTAGAGTTTCTAGTTTTAAGTTTCTTGTTTCTAGTTCTTTCTCCATTTCATTACGAAAGCGGCGGAGCCGAGCGTCTAGTTTCTTGCTGCACGAAAGGCTGAAGGCCTGTATTCTTTACACCCCTTTGGGGTTTGAACGCCCGCAGGGCTTTGCCCGTGCGAAGCACCTTACCCGCAGCTTTGCTGCTTTACACGCCGAAGGCTTTAAACTTCGGCTATGCTCGGCATAGGCCGTCCGTTAACAAACCTTAATTCGGCGCTGCTGCAACACCCTTCGCCATGAGTCGTGTGGCGATGGTTTGTGAGTGCTTCTGAGTCAAACGATTAGGGGTGGATGCCTTGAGAAAAGGTTGATGTTGGAAACGCGGAAAGTGTCAAAAAAACTCAGTTAATATTTTCGAAAGCGAACGATTTTCCGGGGGCGAAGTCTTGGAGGAGAGCAGAATTTTTGCTACCTTCGCCCCCGATAAAGCCCCGCCCCGATTCTCGTAGGAAGAAGGGAGTAGATAAGGGTAAACAAGAAGCAAAGCCCCGCCCCAGTCGCCTCGCAGGGAAGAAGGGTGGGAAGAAGTGAGAGCCTTCAGCAACGAGAACCAAGCCCCCGTCCCCAGTCGCCTCGTAGGGAAGAAGGGAAGGGAGAAGTGAAAGCCTTCAGCCACAAATATCTTAAAACCCCCGCCCCGATCCTCGAAGGGAAAAGGGAGGGAAGGCCCCCAGGGAGATGGGAGGCCACAAGCCATGGAAGCCATTCCTGCCCCCGTCGCCTCATAGGGAGATGGGAAGGGAATAGTGAAAGGAGACTATTACAATGAAAAAGAAAGAACTAAACATCGTAGCACTACCTTATTATGAGGTAGGTGCATGCCTCGACGAATTCATGTCAGAGGTTGTTGGGCGCGCCTTGACACTAAGGCCGGAGCCCACAAACGAAGTCGACGCCCTTGCCATCAGAGCCTACGACTGGCAGGGCAGGCACGTCGGATACGTAGCAAACCACAGCAAGGAACAGGCATGGAAGCTGCTGATCGGCAGCGGCCGTTCCTCGTTGCGCGGAACCGCCGTCGCCGCCAACGTTGAACACAAGTGCGTCGTCTTCCAGTGCAAGGTGGAAACCGTGGGCACGGTGAAGCAGCTCTATCCCGAGAAGCCATTCACCGACTGGCACTACACCGGACCCGTGCTCAAGCCCACGCAAGAAAGGAAGAAGCTCGACTACATGACCCAAGAGCTCATGGACTGCCTCGATGAGCGACCCACGTGGGACGACCGCCAGCAGCAAGACTTCATCGCGCTGCTCGAACAGTTCTGCACACTCTCGCAACACGACATCAGCGCCGATATGGCCTCCTACCGGCGCCGACTCTACCTGCGGCTGAAGGGCTGCAACAATGCCCAGCTGAAACGCCTCGCCGACGAGCTGCGCATGTCAGTCGGCCGCATGGGGCGCAGCCTCCACGGCGGTGCCGTCTGCCAATACTGGATGGACATCCTCCTCCGTCCCGACACCCATCCCGACCTGCTCCCCAATGTGAAGGGCTACGACGTCGAAGCCGTGCGCTCGCAACTCGAGACATTCCCCGAAGGACTCTACGACCTTTGGCAGAAGAACCACCGGCAGTTCATCCAGCGACTGTTCTACATGCAGATTCCACACCGCGTGCTATGGCCGTTCGTGTCGGGAATAGCCTTCGTAGAGGCTGCCACACGCAAAGACGTCGCCGACACACGCAAAGACACCGCCGACACACCCGCCGACGAGCCGCAGCTGCCAGCCGCCCTACAGCACCTGCCGAAGCCACTCGCCACCGAGCGCGCACAAGTCTACTGGCAGCGTCTGCAGGACGCCGGCTTCGTCGATGCCGACTGCCAGCTCACGCCCCAGACCTCGCGTCGGCAGGCCATGTACATCGCCGAGGCCTTCGCCGAGAAAATTGGCGTCCACGCCAAATGGAGCCTCTTCCAGCAGCTGTGGAACCTGAAGAACCTCGCGCAGGAGAAATGGAGCTTCCAGCAGACCGCCCAGATGCCGCCCCGCTCGAAGGAGATCGACGCCATCTTCGACGAGTAGCCAAACAGCCACTCCTCGTCCTTCACGCACACCATGTAGGTCGGGGCCTCGCGCCCCGACCTGCATGTCTATTCGTGTTCGTTGAACGAGAAAACCATCCATCGCAAAATTTTTACCCTTCGTTTTTGTTCGTTTTCCGATTTTATTTGTATCTTTGCAGGTTAGAATCTCTAAATTTATAATTAAGAACAAAATCTTTGCCCTCAAGGGAAACATACAAGGATTTAGACCATTTGAAAGAAAACAAATAATTAACATAGTTATCGTATGAGCAAGAACCAAATTTTATCGTATAACCCTCAATCTGCAACATCAATCACAAAATTTGGAGAGCAGCTATTAGGGCATTCTTTAAGAGAATTACATCCTGATGCCATATTATTTAAGGGTAAGGGAGGCTTGGGAAACTCGGTAGAGTATTTCCACTATGAGTATAAGCCAAATTCTGAGGCAGAACCAGACTTTGCAGAAGCAGGGCTTGAGCTGAAATGTACTCCTCTTAAAGAATTAGAAAAAGATAAAAGCATGGCGGCGAAAGAGCGTCTTGTCTTAAATATCATAAATTATATTGAAGAGGCAGATAAGACTTTCGAGACAAGTAGTTTCTGGCACAAAAACAAATTCTTGCTATTAATGTTTTATTTGCATGAGTCTGGGGTGGACCCAGTGGACATGATATTTAAACTAATCAGAACATGGACATTCCCAAAAGTGGATTTAAAAATCATCAAGGATGACTGGGACAAAATTCATTCAATGATTTTAAATGGAAAAGCTGATGAACTAACAGAGGGCCTTACATTCTATCTTGCAGCTTGCATGAAAGGGAGCAAGGCTGGCGAAGAAATGAGACAACAGCCTTTCTCAAAAACACTTGCCCAACAAAGAGCATATTCATTGAAACAAAGTTATATCAATAAAATTATTCTTGAATCATATCTTGATGCTAATATTCAGCATCAGCTTAATCTTTCCCCAAAGAGGCTCCTGTCTCTCCAGAAAAAATATTCTAGCGATAGAATTGTCAAGCGTTTTACGAAAAAAGAAACTTTTGAACAACTTATAGAAAGAAAGATGAAGCCATTTTATGGCAAGACGATATCACAATTAAGCAAGAAATTTAAAGAGGACTTTAATCCCTCCAAAAAAGACATGCCGTATGATGTTTGTCGGGCAATATTTGGAGTGAAAACAAAAAAAATACAAGAATTTGAGAATGCTGGAGTATCTTTGAAGTCTATAGTTCTAGAAGCTGAACGCGACTATATAAAAGAATCCATGTCGTTCCCTTATATTCGATTTGTCGACATAGTAAAACAAGATTGGGAAGATTCTGATTGGTATAAATTATTGTCATCCAAATTTCTTTTTGTTGTATTTCGGAAATCCAAAGACAATGAAAAGTTCAACATGAAACTTGAGAAAGTATTTTTTTGGAATATGCCCTATTCTGACTTGTGTGTAGCAGAAGAACTATGGGATGATACTAAACAAAAAGTTGTACAGGGGGACTATGACAATTTTATTACGACAAAGACCCATAAAATTTGCCATGTACGCCCTCATGGAACGAAAGGACAAACCGTAATGACACCTCAAGGAATAAGGGTTCAGCCCAAGTGTTTTTGGCTAAACAACGATTACATTCTTAGTATTGTAAAGAAAGCCTGTAAATTGCAGAAATAATTACTCCGATATTTAAATAATAATGGTAAAGCATCATATAAAAGTAGTAGAACTCTTCGCTGGTGTCGGTGGTTTCCGCATTGGCTTGGAAGGTGCGTCGGATGCTTACGAAACTATCTGGAACAACCAGTGGGAACCGTCAACACAACATCAGGACGCATCGCTCGTTTATCAAGCCCGATTCGGCCGGAAAGGTCATAGCAACAAGGACATCAACCTTGTGCCGACAACCGACATTCCTGACCACGATTTGTTGGTCGGCGGTTTCCCCTGTCAAGATTATTCCGTTGCGGCAACACTTAGCAAGTCGGGAGGCATCGAAGGAAAAAAGGGTGTTTTGTGGTGGCAGATTTATCGCATTCTTAACGAGAAGGGAGAGAACCGCCCCCAATACATTTTCTTTGAGAACGTAGACCGCCTGCTCAATTCGCCTGCAACGCAGCGAGGACGCGATTTCGCCATTATCCTTGCTTCGTTGGCTGACCTCGGCTATATCGTTGAATGGCGAATCATCAACGCAGCCGATTACGGAATGCCACAACGCAGGCGCAGAACATACATCGTTGGCTATCAGAAAAACTCAGTCGTCGCACAAAAGATTGAGCAGATAGCCGATTGGGTGGAGTTCGATGGGGTGATGGCAAAAGCCTTCGAGTTCAGACCAAAGGCTGGAACCCTCTCGGAGTTCGACATAGAAGGAACCATTCAGGAGGTTTCTGCGAATTTTAACAAAGGGAAGCGGCTCAGCCCCTTTGGCAATGCAGGTATGATGAAAGACCGGCATGTCTATTCGGTTGACGCAGACCCCGTCTATGACGGCCCACGTCAAACGTTGGGAGGAAATCTCATTGACGAGAATCTTGTTCCCGAGGAGTTCTTTATCTCTGAAGAGGACCTTCCAAAATGGCAATACGAAAAGGGTGCAAAGAAAATCAATCGAGTTTCAAAAGAGGGCTACGAATACGTGTTCTCAGAAGGTGGAATGGCCTTCCCCGACTATCTAGACCAACCCTCGCGAACCATTATAACGGGCGAAGGTGGTACTGCGCCATCGCGATTCAAGCACGTTGTGAAGACCAAGTCTGGTCGCTATCGCCGGTTGTTACCAATCGAGTTGGAACGCATGAACATGTTCCCCGATAACCACACGTACCATCCAGAAGTTTCTGATGGGCGCAGAGCATTCCTCATGGGTAATGCACTTGTGTGCGGTATCGTTGAACAAATAGGTAAGAGCCTCTATCAGTTCATTTATGACGAGGCACCAGTTTCTACAAAACCCATCTTCACGGCTCGCGATTCTAAGCCGATGCTCGATTTAGGGCTGTTCAGCGAAGATAACAAGGTGCTGGTGGTGAATCGCCCGAAGAAGCAATACAAGCTCGACAAAGCGAAACACCTTCTCATTGGTTTGGTTAAGAAAGACAACGAAGCATACTTCCTGGCTGAAGAGCCTACGAAGGTCTATTATACAGGCAAATTGGGAACATTCCCTTCCACCGTCGCCCTTAACAAGTTGTACTACTTCATGCCTTACATCAAGGAACGTGGCGTTCGTGACCTCTATCTGATTCGTTTGGCTCGAATTGGAAGCAAGGCCGAGGTACGTCCTGAGTCAAAAGACGAACAGCCTCGACTTGTGTTTGAACTAGAATACTTGGAGAGTCTGCCCGAATATGAAATGGTATCTCTCAGCAAGTATTGGTACAAGGACACGCTGTTGGGGAGGATAGTGAAATAGAAACGATTGTTTGTAACGGCTGAAGAATTACTCCGCGGCCTTACGCTGGATGAGATAAAGATAGTAGTAGTAACATATTGATACAATAATAAAATGTACATATTTGATAAAAAGGGTAATAAGTTAATTAATGCTGAACCCACAACATTTAAGGAAAATAATTTGAAGGAGAGACAAAATATTCAAGAGTGGATTGAGAAGTCACCCGAAGTACTGGGAGAGCCTTTGCTTATCATACAAAAAGAGTTTGATGGCTTTGATAAGACAAATGAACGTTTGGATTTGTTGGCCATCGATAAGACTGGGAAACTGGTGGTTATCGAAAACAAACGTGATGACTCGGGAAGGGATGTAACATGGCAAGCAATAAAATATGCGTCTTATTGCTCCAGTTTGTCGCAAGAAGAGATTATAGAAATATACGCTAAATACCTGAAGAAGTCAACTGAGGAAGCACAAGAAATGCTTCTTTCATTCTTCGAGGTAGAAGAATTGGATCAGATATCAATTAATCCAGAGAATACACAACGGTTGATATTGGTCGCAGCCAACTTCCGCCTAGAGGTTACATCTTCTGTTTTGTGGCTTCGTAATTTTGGGATTGACATCAGCTGCATAAAAGTTTCTCCCTTTATGTATGACGGGAATTTGATAGTGGATTTTGACCAGATAATACCTATTAAGGAGGCAGAGGAGTATACGATTAAGATGGCCGAGAAGAAGAAGGTGGATTCACAGATTGCGGCAAACAAGATACGCAAGGAAAATGACTATAGCATCTTCTGGAAAAAGTTCATCGAATATAATGAAAAGGTAAATGGCAAATATGCAGCATCAAGTGTAACTACTGACTCTTGGCTTACGAAGGGAGGTCTCAACCTTACAGGCGTTAACCTCAACCTAGTGATTGGGAGAAAAGGATGCCGTGTTGAAATATATATCAAGACTGGTTCAAAAGACGAAAATAAGAAGATATACGACTTCTTCTATCATTATAAAGATCAGTTAGAATCAAAAATGGGAGAATTAAGTTGGGAGCGACTTGATGATGGAATCGGCAGTCGTATCACCAAAAGAGAAGACTATAGTTTCCTTTCAGAAGAAGACCAACCCAAAATATTTAAATTTTTCATGGATTATTCTGAACTTTTCCTTGACAATTTTGCACCCTTGACAGCTCTTTACAAAGAACAAGCGGGAGTTTAACTAAAAAATGGAGTGTGCAGCCGAACTTGGCAACCCCGACAAGTACCCCGACAAGTTCAGGACATGTACCCCGACAAGTACCCCGACAAGCTTGATAGATGATTACGACGCTATGGCGAGTGATTTTTCTTAGCTTTGCAGGAATAACGGATAGAATAATCGCAAAATAATCACAATTGTAGAATATGGCAACAAACAGAATTCCGGGGGCCAGTAGTAAAGCAGCAGAGCTGCGAGTAAAGTCCTTCGGACGTGTAAGGCAGCGGAGCTGCCTGTAAAGCTGCTGCGCAGCGGGTAAAGCGTCTGCGACGCGTTTAAGGTTTAAAACGGTTCTCAGCTCCGCTGCTTTACTCGCCCGAAGGGTTTTACACGCGCCAAAGGCGCTTTACACCTTTTGCACGCCCGAAGGGCTTTTGACTGCAGCTCTGCTGCCTCGTGGGTGCATGTGCAGATGTAGGCAGCGGAGCTGCCGTGTAAAGCTGCTGCGCGGCGGGTAAAGCGTCTGCGACGCGTTTAAGGTTTAAAGCCCTGTGGGCCGTATCCCCGCGCAGAGCCGCAGAGGTTCCTTTCTTGAAGGGGAGAAGAGTTCGCAGAGCTTATCTGTGTAATCGGTGTAATCTGTGGTTAATGTTTCTCGCGCAGAGCCGCAGGGTTTATCAGTGTAATCGGTGTAATCTGTGGGCCTTATCCCCGCGCAGAGCCGCAGAGCTTTATCAGTGTAATCGGTGTAATCTGTGGGAGGGTGGAGAATGATCCGTTATCGGTGGGCGGTAAGGAGTGATCCGTTATCTGTGGGTGGGTGAAGAGGGCTGTGTGGTGGGTGGTTTGCATAAATATCCGGGATATCTGCGGTTTGTACATTTTTCCGAAAAAAAACTCTATTCTTCTTGTTTTCTTTCCCTGATTCCTTGGAAGTTTGAAAGATTCTTTGTATCTTTGCAACGTTATAGGGACTTGTCGCGCCAGATGTCCGGCAGCCCGATGCAGAAGATAGTAAACAATCCTAAATCAAAAAAACTAAAAAACTATGGCAACGAAAAATCTTTTCATGAAATTAATACTCCTGTTCGGCCTGGTCACGGCAGGAGTGCAGGGCGCATGGGCTGATCGTTATCTCTATATGCTTATCAAAGATAACGTCGAATACGGAGACCTCACGTTTGACGTGTATAATTGCGAATCGGTCGGTGATGGTTATTCTTTTAAGGCTCCGAGTTATTATCTTGCCGTACTCAAGAGCATTGGTGGCAATGCCGACGAGGTGGTGGTTCCTGCTGCCGTTGAATACGATGGTGAAACGTACAGAGTGGGTGCCGTCGATGGTCAGGTGACGAACAACAGCGTCTATAAGCTCACGTTCGAGAGCGACATCAATTTCTACAGGCAGTTGCCAAGGGTGAGCGAAACTGGTGAGACGGAATTCACCCTCTCGGGTTCGCTCTACCTTCCGAACCTACACAAAATCGTGTTCAAGGGCAATGTGGAAAACATGCGCTACGACACGCACCGCCTGAACTGTGTGAACCTGAAGGAGATATACTTCATGAATAATGTGCTGCCAACGTTCACAGGCACTTGGAGCGACTACTCCACATCGGTGGCTGGCAACATTACGGCATACGTGGTGAATAAGACGGAGAGCGAGCTCAACACGTTGAGGGCAAAGCCGGTGTGGAAGGAGTTCAAGGCCATACTCTTGTATACTCCCAACCCTGAAGGCGTGGACGTGAACATCTACGTCACCGTGGAGATGACCAGTCTGGGACAGGGCGTCATGTTCCAAATCGACGGCGGCCGGTACATTTACGGCAGTGGCAGCAAGTTGTTCCAGACGATAATACACTCCAACCTGACCTTCTACGTTGCCGACGGAAGCAAGGCTACGCCCAAGCAGGTGTTCGTGAATGGCAGGGATGTGCTGCCGTTGATGGAGGTGCCAGAGACGAATCCGTTCTACAACAGTGCGAATCCGAAGGTGTACACCATCAGCAATGTGTCCGGCGACACCTACATCAGAGTGATTGCGGAAGACCTGGTAGACCAGTACACGGTGAGCGCAGGCCAGGGCGGTAGCGTGAAGTTCGACTTCAACGGTGTGCAACAAACGGTGGAGGGTGGCCATTCGCAGTCGTTCCAGCTCGCCAAGGGTGAGAGCAAGTCGCTGACCATCAGGCCAGACGAACATTTTGTGTTCGACCGATTCTGGCGTGATGGCATTGACGTGACTGACGTGACGACGTTCACGAAGCAGATTGATGGTTCGCTCGCTACTACGGTGGAGGGTGGAGGCCAGTACCTGGCTACCTTCAAGCCCGTGCCCCGGCAGCTGTTTAGCCGCTATGGCGGAGATGGCAACGTGGTATTCACCCAGAAGCGTGGCAGCGTGACCATGCCATACAACATCCCTGACTCCGAGCCCGTATCGGTGCCGCTGCCGGCATGGGAGGACGGCGACGAAATCATGTTGAGCATCGAGGTGCATGCTGATGAGAAGGTGCGAGTAACGCGCAATGGTATGGGTGTGACAGAAATGTTTGAAGTCTCTCCTGCAACGGGCGACCGCACCTACACCTTCAAGGCCGAGGAACCGGAAGCGACTAGATTAAGCATGGAGAATGATATCAACGTCTGGGACGAGGCCACGTGGGTGATTACGATAGAGAAAGCGTACAAGATCATTAACGCCTACACCAATAACGATGCTTTGGTAACATTTGTCAGACCGGATGGCTCAGCTATCGCCAAGGAAAATTCCCAACACGCGATGATCTATGAGGGTGAGACCTACACCGTGAAGTTCCTTCCAAGGCATGGAGAAGAGCTGAAGGGCTTCGAAATCGATTGGGGACCGATAGACATAGAGAATGAAAGCCGACTGGTGAAGAACGAGGACGGCTCGTACTCCTTCACGGTCACATACGACGATATTCCTATCGCTGAAGATGCCATTGATCTGGTTGGCGTGTTCGAGAGGAGCTCCGCAGCTGGTCGCGTCTTCTTTGTTGCCACCACGGGCACCGACTATGTGGACGTGACTCGTAGCAATGGTGATCGCGTTTCCTTTAATAATAGAGTCGCGATGCAGATGTTCGATCTCTCAGAGAGTGAAAACACCTTCGAGGTGAAGCCCTTCACGAACCTCGACGAGGTTGAAAAGGTGCTGCTCAATGGCGAAGATGTCACCAACGACTCGCGCTACTTCGTCGAGACTGGCTCGACAACCCAGGGTGGCAGCTATGTGAGCTACGACTTCGGATCGGTGAAGGGTAACTCCATCATCCAGATTGTCTACAAGAACAGCCAGTACGACACGAACGTCGATGGACGCGTAGACATCAGCGATGTGACGAAGGTGGTGAACAAGATTTTGGAGGAGGAATAAAGCCCCACCCCGTCCCCTCCCCCGCAGGGAGGGGGATTGCGCGCCAGCGTTGTTGGCATCCAGCCGTAGGGGCAGACCCCTGTGTCTGCCCGAATAATTGTGAAAATGTTATATCCGTTGTTCGGGCAGACGACCTCCCCCAGCTCCTCCGTCGCGAATGGGGATTCGCTCCCCTTGGTGGGGCCGCAGCCACGCCGGTGGCTGCTCTGAAGACCCCAGTCGCCCCAGTCGCCTCCGAAGGAGGGTAGCAATAGGGTCTGCCCCTACCGTTGACAAAAATAATGTAGGGACGCGGCGTGCCGCGTGACTGGATGTTGCAATGTTGCTTTTCCTCTCCAGTAACGCGGCACGCCGCGTCCCTACATTTGCAGGTTCAATTTTCACCTATAACCTTTAACCTTTCACCTATAACCTATAACCTCTTACCTCTTACCTCTTACCTATTACCTCTTAATTGCTTGATGGTTTCGCTGACACGGCGGGCGGTGGTGCGGAGGATGGTGTCTTCGTCGGCACCTTTCGCACCCATGTAGACATCGGGGTTGGAGAACTGCATCTGGCTGAGGAGTGGCTCGCGGGCGGAGAAGTGGAACTCGCTGACGCCCGTTTCCTCTTGGATGCGGCGGATGTTCTGCTCGTTCACGCCACAGCCTGCCATGATGATGATTCGTCCGAGTGCCTGCTCCTGCAGCTGGCGGAGTAGGGGAATGCCCTGCTCGGCCGTGGGCTGCTGACCGGAGGTGAGCACGCGGTCGAAGCCCTGCTGGATGAGCTCCTCGAGGGCTGCAGCGGGATTGGCACAGCGGTCGAAGGCGCGATGGAAGGTGGCGGTGCCCCTGACGCCAGCCCAGTAGGGTGGGAGATGGGCAGCCTCCAGCAGGCGTGCGTTTGCCTCGGTGTCGAGGGTGCCGTCGGGGCGCAGACAGCCGAAGACCACGCCGTCGACGCCGAGTTCACGGCAGGTGCGGATGTCGTCGACCATGCGTTGCAGCTCGAGCTCCGTGTAGAGGAAGTCGCCGCCTCGCGGACGGATGATGACATGCAGGCGTGTGGCCTTCAGTCCTCGGCGCGCACCCTCGTCGAGCAAGTGCCGCGCCTGGTTGATCTCGCCATAGGATGGCGTGGTGCCACCCTCAGGGATGCCGGCGCAGAGCTCCACACGGTCGGCGCCGCCCTCTTGTGCAGCAATGCAACTCTCCACGCTGTTGGCGCAGACTTCGAAGCAATAGCCCCCTAACGTAGGGGGTTGGGGGTCTCGAGTATTATTCATATCATCTTCTGTTTTAAGCCCCGAAGGGGCGGTATAATTTAGGCAGGCGGTGGAGTGCGTAGCACGAAACCCCTGCTAGGTCAGCCCACATGAATTTAAGTGCCGAAGGCCCGACAGAAATTCTGTCACCCCTTCGGGGTTTGAAATCCTCTTGCCGTGTATGCAGGGGTTTCGTTCCGCTTCGCTTCACTTCACCCCCTGCCTGTATTCTGTCGCACTTTCAGCGCTTTATGTGGGCTATCTGCGATGCCATCACTTTCTGTTTGGGGTTTTGAACCACTTGAACCTCTTGAACCTCTTGAACCACTTGAACCTCTTGAACCACTTGAACCTCTTGAACCACTTGAACCATTTGAACCTCTTGAACCTCTTGAACCATTGGGGGGCTAGAAGAGACCCCCAACCCCCTATGTTAGGGGGCTATGAACCCCCTATGTTAGGGGGCAAGAACGGCGGCCATGCGTTTGAGTCCTTCCATCAGCCGGGCGCGCTGCGTGGCGATGTTGATTCGGATGTAGCCATCGGCGCCATACATCGTGCCACTGTTCACCCATACGCGGGCTTCGCGGAGCAGTTTTTCCTCGATTTCATCGGCGCTGACGCGCAATGCGGTGATGTCGACCCACACGAGATAGGTGCCCTCGAGCTTGAAGACTTTTAGCTGCGGCAGCTGCTCGGCAAAGAACGCGAGGAGTGCCTGGTAGTTGCCCCATAGATACTGGTTGAGCTCGTCGATCCAGTCCTCGCTCTCGTTGTATGCGGCCTCGACGGCGAGTGGTGCAAAGGGATTCACATCGCAGATCTCGTTGATGTTGATGGCTCGGTCGATGCGGCGACGCGTCTCCGCATCAGCACAGATGATGTTGGCCATCTGCAGGCCTGCGGTGTTGAACGACTTGGAGGGGGAGCAGCAGATGATGGGGAGCCCACCCCCACCCCCTCCCCAAGGGAGGGGAGTCTGAATAGCATTAGAGGTTGCATCATCAGAAGAAAGGGTATTTAGACTACCCTCCCTTGGGGAGGGGTTGGGGGTGGGCGTTTGGGGGGTGGGTGCTAGTTGCCCAAACGGCACAAACTCATATCCTGGCATGACGAGTTCGCAATGGATTTCGTCGCTGATGATGCGGACGTGGTGGCGCTGACAGATGTCGTTCATGCGCTGTAGCTCCTCACGGGTCCATACGCGGCCGGCTGGGTTGTGGGGGTTGCAAAGCAGGAACACCGTGCACTTCTCGTCGGCACACTTGCATTCGAAGTCGTCCCAGTCGACGGAGTAGGTGAGGAGACACCCACCCTGATACCCACCCCCACCCTGCCCTCCGTCGCGAATGAGGGATTCGCTCCCCTTTGTGGGGCCGCAGCCACACCGGTGGCTGCTCTGAAGGCCCCAGTCGCCCGAGGGGAGGGGAGCTTGATTAGCATTAGAGGTTGCATCATCAGAAGAAAGGGTATTTAGACTACCCTCCCCTCGGGAGGGGTTGGGGGTGGGTATTTGGGGGCTCTTTGCCTCTACCGGCACGAGCTTGCTCTCCAAAACCTCGCACCCGTTGTTGCGGATGGAGGAGAAGAAGCAGTTGTAGACGGGAGTCATGATGAGCACGCGTTCGCCAGGCATGGTAAGTGCCTTGATAACTGCCGAGATGGCGGGCACCACACCGGTGGTGTATTGTATCCACTCGCGCTCGATGTGCCACTGGTGGCGACGCTCATACCAGTTGATGACGGCATCGTAGTAGCTATCCTGGACGATGGCATAGCCGAAGACGCCGTGCTCAACGCGCTTCTGCAACGCCTTGCGGATGGCGGGAGCTGCCTCGAAGTCCATGTCGGCGACCCAAAGGGGGATGAGCCCACCCCCAGCCCCTCCCCAAGGGAGGGGGGCTTGATTAGCTTTGGAGGTTGCATCATCAGGAGGAAAGGTGTCTAAGCTACCCTCCCTTGGGGAGGGGTTGGGGGTGGGCGTCTGAGGGTAATGGGGGGCCATATCCCACTTCACACAGTGGGTGCCTTGGCGGTTGATGGGTTTGTCGAAATTGTATTTCATGTTTAGGGAATATTTTTTAAAAGGCGTAAAGGGCGTAAAGGGGAGTGGAAGGGCATAAAGGGACGTATGCCTTGCGGCCAACTGTAGGGGCAGACCCCCGTGTCTGCCCGAGAATTTGGGGTGTATGGGAGGGCAGGTTGTTCGCTGTTGTTCGGGCAGACACGGGGGTCTGCCCCTACGCGTCGGGTAAAGCGCTACTCTCTTATCTCAATCACGCAGTCGTTGGGTTGGCGGACGTTCTCGTCGATGGTGATGCTGCCGATGCTATCGGCGACGATGTGGCCGCTGGTGGGATTCTTGATGTTTTCGATGTGTCCGCGGACGTTGGCATTCACGGTGGTGTACTCAAACACACGGTCGCACTGGGCATCGAAGGTGCAGTCTTCGAGTATCAGACCATCGACATAGCAGAGCAGCTGCTCGCCTGCCAGATGACAGCGCACGAGGCGCACGTTCTTCGAATGCCAAGCCAGATATTCACCGTCGAGGACGGAGTCGAAGATGGTGACGTTCTCGCACTCCCAGAACGAGTCCTTGGTGACGATGCGTGCGTTGTGTATCTCCACGTTTTTGCAGTACTGGAACACATACTTCGAGTCGCTCTCGAGTCCGTCGACATAGATATCGTTGGAGAACATGAACGGATAGGTGCCGTCGTGCAGCTTCACATTGCGGATTGTCAACCCGTCGACGCGCCAGAACGTCTCGTCGGCATCGTTGATGACGACATCTTCCAGCACTACATTCTTCATCTCGCGGAAGAACTTCGGCCCGTCGATGACGCAGTGTTGCATCCTCAGGTCGTTGGTGTACCAGATGGCCGAGCGCGAGCCCGGTGCGAAATAGCAGTTCGTGATGACGGCACCGTCGACGTGCCACCACGGGTACTTGCCGAAGAAGCGGCAGTCGTCGGCTTCCATGTTCTGACATTGCTTGATGCCCGACTCTCCGTCGACGATGGTGATGCGCTCTAGGCGCAGGTCGTGGGTGGCGAAAAGAGGTCGCTCACCTCCGAATTCTTTATCTTTTATTAATTCCATAGTTCTTGTTCGAAAAGCGTTAACTGAAGCAGATCATTGTCTTTTCCGACGGCAAAGTTACGAATAAGTGAGCGAAATGCAAAGGAAAAAATGTTTTTTTTGCTTTGCTTTTCCGAGCGAAAGTAAATTCGGCGGAGCCAAAGTTCTTTCTCCGCTGCGCTACGAAAGCGTCTCCTAACGTCGCCGAGCGACGAAAAGTCGAGCGTTGAACAAAATAATACTCTCTTTTTTTTGGTAAAATAATATATCTGATGTCACAAAACCACCTGATGGATGACCCCAAAGGGGTCTCAGGTGCTTAACCGCAGGTCCTGACCTGCGGTAGAGGACATCTCTACAGACATCCGACCCCAAAGGGGTCGCACGAAATCAAGCAGACGAATTGGCACTCCAGTTGCTGTGCGTCCCTTTTGGGGACGAGGAGTTGGTGTTGATCCTATCTACCGCAGGTCAAGACCTGCGGTTATGCACATGCGACCTCTACGAGGTCCTTTTCCATAGTGCGACCTCTCTGAGGTCCTTGTGCCATCTGCGATATTATTCCCTCTTTTTTTACCCTACATTCTTTCTCCGTTTCACTACGAAAGCGTCTCCTAATGTCGCCGAGCGACGAAATTTTGTCCGCAGTTCGCATTAAATCGTGTTAAAGAAACCGAAATTCCTTCCGTTGAATAGTCGTATGTGGAATTTTATTGCTAATTTTGCACCTTAATAGAAACAAGAAAGACTTATGGCATCGTTTGTAGAAGACAAAATCGTGATGGACGGTCTCACTTTTGATGACGTCCTGCTTATTCCTGCTTATTCGGAAGTACTGCCGAAGACTGTAGAGTTGAAAACGCGCTTTTCGCGAAACATTGCACTGAATGTGCCGTTTGTAACCGCCGCCATGGACACGGTCACCGAGTCGGCAATGGCCATCGCCATCGCCCGCGAAGGTGGCATCGGTGTGATTCATAAGAACATGTCGATAGAGGCCCAGGCTCGCGAGGTGGCTATCGTGAAGCGTGCCGAGAACGGCATGATCTACGACCCCGTGACCATTCGCCGCGGCCGCACCGTGCAGGATGCCCTTGCCATGATGGCCGACTACCATATTGGTGGCATCCCCGTCGTCGACGATGATAACAAACTGGTGGGCATTGTGACCAATCGCGACCTGCGCTTCGAACGCCGTCTCGACAAGAAGATTGACGAGGTGATGACTTCCGAGAACCTCGTCACCACACACCAGCAGACCGACCTGGCTGCTGCAGCACAGATTCTGCAGAAGAACAAGATCGAGAAGCTGCCCGTGGTGGATAAGGACGGACGCCTGGTGGGCCTGATCACCTATAAGGACATCACGAAGGCAAAGGACAAGCCCATGGCCTGCAAGGACGAGAAAGGTCGTCTGCGCGTGGCTGCCGGCGTTGGCGTCACCGCCGATACGCTGGAGCGCGCTCAGGCACTGGTGGACGCTGGTGCCGATGCCATTATCATCGATACCGCCCACGGCCACTCGCTAGGCGTTGTGGAGAAGCTGCGCGAGGTGAAGTCGGTGTTCCCGCAGGTGGACGTAGTGGTAGGTAATGTGGCCACGGGTGCCGCTGCCCGGATGCTGGTTGAGAACGGTGCCGACGCCATCAAGGTGGGTATCGGCCCGGGCAGCATCTGCACGACACGTGTCGTCGCCGGTGTGGGTGTGCCGCAGCTGAGCGCCGTCTACGACGTGTTCAGTGCCCTGAAGGGAACGGGCATTCCCCTGATTGCCGATGGCGGTCTGCGCTACTCAGGCGATGTTGTGAAGGCACTCGCTGCCGGTGGCTCATCGGTGATGATCGGCTCGCTGGTGGCAGGCACCGAGGAGAGCCCCGGCGACACGATTATCTTCAACGGTCGTAAGTTCAAGAGCTATCGCGGCATGGGTTCGCTGGAGGCCATGGAGCAGAAGCATGGTTCGAAGGACCGCTACTTCCAGGGCGACACGAAGGACAACAAGAAGCTGGTGCCGGAAGGCATCGCCGGTCGTGTGCCTTACAAGGGAACCGTTCAGGAGGTCATCTACCAGCTCATCGGCGGTCTGCGCTCGGGCATGGGCTATTGCGGCGCTCAGGACATTGAGCACCTGCACGATGCGAAGTTCGTGAGAATCACCGGTGCCGGTGTGATGGAGAGCCATCCCCACGATATCACGATTACCAGCGAGGCCCCCAACTACTCGCGTCCCGAGTAAGCCTCGCCGGCACAAATTGCAATCATACAACACAATTCTTTATAATTCTTTAATAGGAAAATGAGAAAGTTTCTTTTTGCTGTTAGCCTGATGATGGCTATGACAGCTGGAGCCCAGACGCAGGACGATCCTGTGATTATGACCATCAACGGTCAGCCTGTGTTGCGCTCGGAGTTTGAGTATTCTTACAATAAGAATAATTCTGAAGGCGTCATCGACAAGAAAAATGTGGAAGAGTATGTCGATCTGTTCGTGAACTACAAGCTGAAGGTGGAGGCTGCGAAGGCCGCACACCTCGACACGCTGTCGTCGTTCAAGGAGGAGTTCAAGACTTATCGCGACCAGCAGATCCGCCCGGCATTCATCGAGGATGCCGACCTGGAGGCTGAGGCACAGCGCATCTATGCAGAGACCAAGCACCGCATCGACTCGATGGGTGGCATGGTGAAGCCCGCCCACATCCTGTTGATGGTGGGTCAGAAGGCCACACAGGAAGAGGCCGATGCCGCGAAGGTGCGCATCGACTCGGTGTATCAGGCCCTGAAAGCCGGTGCCGACTTTGGCGAGCTGGCACGGAAGGTGTCTGACGATAAGAACTCGGCCCGCAACGGCGGTGAGCTGCCCTGGCTGACGAAAGGTCAGACGCTGCCCGACTTCGAGAAGGCCGCCTTCGCCCTGGAGGTGGGTCAGATGAGCGAGCCCGTGCAGTCGCAGGTGGGCTGGCATATCATCAAGATGATTGAGAAGGGTAGTTTCTACCCCTACGACAGCGTACATGCCGACATCCTTCGCTTCATCGACCAGCGCGGCCTGCGCGAGAGCATCGTCGACCGCAAGCTCGCCGATCTGGCAAAGGCTGAAGGCACGACCGCCGATGCACTGGTGGAGAACAAGCTGAACGAGATGGTGGCTCAGGACAACGACCTGAAGTACCTCATCCAGGAGTACCACGACGGCCTGTTGGCTTTCGAGATTGGAAACCAGCGCGTGTGGGACAAGGCTGCGAAGGACGAAGCCGGACTGGCTAATTTCTTCAAGCAGAACAAGAAGAAATATAAGTGGGAGGAGCCTCGCTTCAAGGGCATGGCATACCACGTGAAGGACAAAGCCGACGTGAAAGCCGTGCAGAAGGCCGTGAAGGGTCTGCCCTTCGACAAGTGGGCCGACAAGCTGCGCTCGACGTTCAACAACGACTCCGTGCTCCGCATCCGTGTGGAGAAGGGCATCTTCAAGAGAGGCGACAACGCCCTCGTCGACCGTGAAATCTTCAAGAAAGACACCACGGTGAAGGCCGTAGAGAAGTTCCCCATCGATGCCGTGTATGGCAAGAAGCTGAAGGCTCCCGAGGAGTATCAGGACGTGCGCGGACAGGTGGTCGTGGACTATCAGGAGTTCCTGGAGAAGGCATGGGTCGACGAGCTGCGCCGCCAATATGCCGTGAAGGTCGATGAGGCTGTCTTGAAGACGGTGAACAAGCATTAATACGATAATTCTGAATGATGAAGAGTAGATACATCATCTTGGGTGCAACGACAGCAATGGCGTTGGCTGTAGCCAGCGTCAGTGCCGGCAGCGTGTCGGCAGGCGTGGCTGTGCCCGAGGATTCGGCAAAGGTGGAAAGCGCCGCACCCGTGATTCCCGAGACGAGCATCGTCGACGAGGTGATCTGGGTGGTCGGCGACGAACCTATCCTGAAGTCGGACGTGGAGTCGATGCGTTTGCAGGCAGAGACAGAGGGCATCACGCTGAAAGGAAACCCCGACTGCACGCTGCCAGAACAGCTGGCCGTGCAGAAACTGTTCCTGCATCAGGCCGCCATTGACTCGATAGAAGTGACGGAGTCGGAGATTCAGCAGGGTCTCGACGACCAGATAGACCGCTGGGTGCAGCTGGTGGGCTCGCAGGAGAAGCTCGAGGAGTATCAGCGTAAGAGCATGGCGCAGATTCGCCGTGACATGCATGATGACTTCAAGAACAACCTGCTGGTGAGCGAGATGAAGAAGAAACTCGTGACCGATGTGGTGGTGACGCCATCGGAGGTGCGCAACTACTTCAGCAACCTTCCTGCCGACAGCCTGCCTTTCGTGCCGACGGAGGTGGAAGTGGAGATCATCACACAGCAGCCCCGCTTCTCTATAGAAGAGGTGAACCGAGTGAAAGACCGCCTGCGCGAGTTCACAGACCGTGTGAACAAGGGCGAGACGACGTTTGCCACGCTGGCGCGCCTCTATTCGGAGGACACGAACTCGGCCCGCCGCGGTGGCGAGCTGGGATTCACGGGACGTGCCGTCCTCGACCCCGCCTTCGCCAACGTAGCGTTTAACCTCACCGATCCGAAGAAGATTTCGAAGATTGTGGAGTCGGAGTTCGGCTACCACATCATCCAACTCATCGACAAGCGTGGCGACCGTATCAACGTGCGACACATCCTGCTGAAGCCGCAGGTGTCGACAGAGAATGTAGAGAAGGCTGTGGCCCGTTTGGATTCCATCGCCGATGAGATCAGAGCCGGGAAGTTCTCGTTTGAGGAAGGTGCCACCTTTATCTCCGACGATAAGGACACCCGCAACAATCATGGCCTGATGTCGCACATCGATGAAGAGTCGTACTCGCTGAAGTCGCGCTTCAACATGAAGGACCTTCCGACGGAGGTGGCTCGCGTGGTCGACACACTGAAGGTCGGCCAGGTGTCGCAGGCTTTCACGATGATCAATTCTCGTGGTAAGCTCACCACGGCCATTGTGAAACTGAAGAACAGGGTGGAGGCTCACCGTGCCACCATCACCGAGGACTATCAGGTGATGAAGAACGTGGTGCTGGGCAAGCGCCGCGAGGCCGCCATCACCGACTGGGTGACCGATAAAATCAAGCACACCTATGTGCGAATGAACGACCGCTACAAGGACTGCGAATTTGAATATCAAGGATGGATCAAGTAAGATGAGGCCATTATCTAAGTATAGACCTTTCGCGAATGGGCATAGAACTTTCATGGTGTTGGTTCTGTGCCTTTTCGGACTTTGTCTGATTTGCGCCATGACGCCTGTGAAACGGAAGCGGGCGAAGGTGAAGGACGACAAGGTCTATCTGGAGCATGCCGACGAGCTGCGATACGACCTCTATGGCCCCACGCGCGACGCACAGATTGCAAAAGGCCGCGTGCATTTCATTCACCAGGGGGCTCATCTGTGGTGCGACAGCGCCTACTATTACGAGGCTTCGAACTCGGTGAAGGCCTTTGGACACGTGCGTTTCAAGCAGGGCGACACGCTCTCGCTGAATTGCGACGTGGGCACCTACGACGGTGCCGAGGAACTGATGGTGGCGAGTAAGAATGTGGTGCTGAAGCATCGCAAGCAGACGCTCTATACCGATAGCCTCACCTACGACCGCCTTTACAAGACGGCTTATTTCGTGGAGGGCGGAAAGCTGGTCGACGGAAAGGATAACCTGGTGTCTGACTGGGGTGAGTATAACACCGGAACGCGCGAGGCTGTGTTCTATTACGATGTGAAACTCTACAACGGTAACCGCCTCGTCACAACCGACACGCTCTATTATGACACGTCGAAGTCGATAGCACACGTGGTGGGTCCGTCGAAGGTGACCTCCCAAGGTAGTACCATCGATACCAACGACGGCTATTTTAACACCAAGACGGATCGGGCGAAGATGTATGGGCGCTCAACGGTGGTCGACAAGCAGAAGACCATTACCGGCGACAGCCTCTTCTATGACGATGCGTCGGGCGAGAGTGAGGGCTTCGGCAATGTCATCTTCGTCGACAAGGAGAACAAGAACGAGCTGAACTGCGAGTATCTGCTCTATAATGAACAGACGGGGGCGGGCCTCGCCACGAATCGGGCGCTCGTGAAAGACTTCTCGCAGCCCGACACGCTCTACATGCATGGCGACACCATTCGTATCTATTCGTTTAACGTGAACACCGACTCGGTTTACCGAAAAATTCATTGCTATCGCCACGTCAGGGCTTTCCGCACGGATGTGCAGGCCGTTTGCGACTCGCTGGTGTTCAACTCCAAGGATTCTTGCATGACGATGTATCAGGATCCGATTGTGTGGAACATGGGTCGGCAGCTGTTGGGCGAGGAAATCCGGGTCTATATGAACGACTCGTCGATTCGCATGGCTCGCGTCATCGACCAGGCGTTGTCAGTGGAGAAGCTCGATGAATACGAGCATTTCAACCAGATTTCATCGAAGGAGATGCAGGCGTTCTTCACCGATGGCAAGATCAGTAGTGCCATCGCCATGGGAAATGTGACGACGGTCTATTATCCCATCGACGACAAGGATAGTTCGATCGTCGTGATGGACTATACTGAGACGGACACGATGAAGATGTATTTCACGCCGGAACGGAAACTCTACAAGATATGGATGCCGAAAGCCAGCGGCACATGGTATCCGCTCACTCAGATTCCTTCCGACAAGCGGCGCCTGCCGCAGTTTGCCTGGTTCGAGGAGATTCGCCCGGTTGATAAGGATGATATCTTCAACTGGCGTGGAAAGTCGGAGGAGGCAAAACTGAAGGTCATCGAGCGACACAGCGCACCATTGCAGGTGCTGGATGCCAAGCCGTTGCCCGCAGCGCTGCCAGAGGAACGCGATGGCGATGATTCCGCTGAAGGTGGTTCTCCTGATGGTGGCTCTTCTGATGGCGGCTCTGCTAATAGCAGTTCTTCCGCTGGCGGTTCTTCTGATGCGATAGCGCCTCAAGAGGGTGGTGTGCCTTCGGGAGAATCTACTACTCCAGCAAGTGAAGAGACCTCTCCCGAGGCGAAGGCCCAGCCCGAAAATACCAATAACCCCGTAGTTTCTGAATCATGACAGACGTGATACAACTCTTACCCGACTCAGTGGCGAACCAGATTGCTGCTGGTGAGGTGATACAGCGTCCGGCAAGCGTCATCAAAGAGCTTGTCGAAAATGCCATTGATGCCGGGGCGAAGACGGTAAACGTTATCGTGGTTGATGCCGGACGCACGGCTATTCAGGTGGTCGACGATGGTTGTGGCATGTCGGAGACCGATGCCCGCCTGGCTTTCGAACGTCATGCAACGTCGAAAATCAGGAAGGCCGATGACCTCTTCGACCTGCATACAATGGGTTTTCGTGGTGAGGCGTTGCCCTCGATTGCTGCTGTATCGCAGGTGGAACTGCGCACGCGGCGTCCGGGAGATGACGTAGGTACGGTGCTCACGCTCTCGGGTTCTCGTTTCGTGAGCCAGGAGCCGTGCTCGTGTCCTGTGGGTAGCAATTTCAAGATTGAGAATCTGTTTTTCAACGTTCCGGCAAGACGTAAGTTCTTGAAATCGAACGCGACGGAGCTGAATAACATCCTCATGGCGTTTGAACGCATCGCGCTGGTCTACCCGTCGGTGGCTTTCACGTTGCATAGCAATAATACGGAACTGCTCAATCTCAAGGAAGGCGGCTTCCGTCAGCGCATCGTCGACATCTTCGGAAAGCGCCTGAATCAGGACTTGCTGCCCGTGGAGGTCGATACGACGCTTGGCCACATTCATGGCTTCGTGGGAAAACCGGAGTCGGCCAAGAAGAAAGGTGCTCATCAGTATTTCTTCGTGAATGGGCGCTATATGAAGCATCCTTATTTCCACAAGGCTGTTCAGGGCGCTTTCGACCGACTTGTTCCCGTTGGCGAGCAGGTGCCGTATTTCATCTATTTCGAAGTGCCGGCAGCCGATATCGATGTGAACATTCATCCCACAAAGACGGAAATCAAGTTCGAGAACGAGCAGGCCATCTGGCAAATCCTAACCGCAGCGGTGAAAGATGCCATCGGTGCTTTCAACGATGTCCCGAGAATCGACTTCGATACGCAGGGTAAGCCGGAGATTCCTGTGTTCCAGCCGGGAGCGATGCCGACAATGCCCAAGGTGGAGTATAATCCTCAATATAATCCGTTCTCGTCAACACCTGCCGAGCGCAAACGCAAGGCAGTGAACGACTGGCAACAGCTCTACGAGAACCTGAAACCGGCGGGCGACGTTCAGCAGCCGATTCCTTTCACGCAGCATCAGGACACGCTTTCGCCTGATACAACTCCCGCTGAAACCAGTGGGGCAGGGGATTCTGATACGCTCATTGCCGATAAATCTCCATCGCATTATCAATACAAGGGACGCTATATTATGACGGCGGTGAAGTCGGGGCTGATGATCATCGATCAGCATCGCGCGCACGTACGTATATTATATGAGCACTATCAGACCTTGCAGAAAAACCGGCAATGGGTGTCTCAAAAGCTGCTTTTCCCAGAGATCATCCAACTGACGGCTGCAGAGCAAACGGTGTTCGATCATGTGTCGGCGCAGATGGAAGAGATGGGCTTCGAACTGACTTCGCTGGGCAATGGCAGCTATGCCGTGAATGCCATCCCGGCCGGTCTTGAAGGAGTCAATCCTGTTGCCTTGGTGCGCGACATGGTTGAGAATGCAGACACATCCAGTGGCGGTATACAAGATGAAATAGGCAATTCCCTTGCGCTGAGTTTGGCTCGAAATGCAGCGATTCCCGTCGGGCAAATACTGGGAAATGAGGAGATGGAAGGCATCATCAACGACCTTTTTGCCTGCCAAAATGTGAATTATACACCCGATGGCAAACCCATCCTTACCATCCTTAAACAGCAAGAAATTGACCGACTTTTAGGGTAAAATGCCCCGAAAACACCGAAAAATAAGGAAAAAATGCCCTTTTTCGGCAAAAAAACGAAAAAAAAATAGCAAAAAAAGATACTTATTAAAAATAATTATTAACTTTGTACCCGAAAATGCTAGTTGTGCAATAACGATTTTTAAGTTTATTAATATTAATTATTAAGTTATGAAAAAGTTTTTGATGATTCTGGCTTTTGCCAGTGTTTCGATGGCCTCAATGGCACAGGAAGATCCTACGCTGAAGTATAGCGTAGCAACAAACTCGTTCTGGCAGAACTGGTTCGTCCAGGTGAATGCTTCTTGGAATGCTTTCTATTCTAACGAAGAGAAGGGCGCCGACTTCGCTAAGGGCCCCTTCAAGGATTTCCGCAGCGCTCCCGGTTTCTCGGTAGCAGTTGGTAAGTGGTTCACTCCTGGTCTCGGTCTCCGCACAAAGTTTGCTGCAATGAATGGCCGTAGCGTGATCAGCGAGAACAAGGACATTAACGACATCAAGTTCTGGAATCTGCAGGAGCAAGCTCTGTTTAACCTGAGCAACATGCTCTGTGGTTACAGCGACACTCGCGTTTGGAACTTCATTCCTTATGCTGGTGTAGGTATTACCCGTAACTGCTCGTACAATACTTACGAGCTCGCTTCTAGCCTTGGCTTGCTGAACACATGGAAGCTCTCGAAGCGCGTACTCCTCAACCTCGACCTCGGCTTCACTATGTGTGGTGACGACTTCGAAGGCCGTCTTGGCAGCAAGCGCTATGTTGACCTCGGTGGTAAGGGTGGTGAGCCCTCTCCCTCGAACCACGACCGTTGGTTCACCGCTGAGCTCGGTCTGACCTTCAACCTCGGTCGCGTGGGTTGGGACAAGACTCCCGATGTGGACGCTATCAAGGCCCTCTCTCAGAGCCAGATCGACGCCCTCAACGCACAGCTCAACGATGCTAACGCTGAGAACGCTCGCCTGAATGGCCGTCTGCGTGAGGCTCTGGCTAACCAGAAGCCCGCTGAGACTCCGAAGGCTGTTCGTGAGTTCGTGACCACACCTGTTTCGGTGTTCTTCAACCTCGACAAGACCAACATTGCTTCGCAGAAGGACCTCGTGAACATCGAGGGTGTTGCTAAGTATGCTAAGGAGAACAACACCAACCTGCTCGTAACGGGTTATGCTGATAGCGCTACCGGTAAGGCTGACCACAACCAGTGGCTGTCTGAAGAGCGTGCAAAGACCGTTGCTGAGGAGCTCGTTAAGATGGGCGTAAGCCGCGATAAGATTGAGACCGTTGGTAAGGGTGGTGTTGACGAGCTGTCTCCCATCTCCTTCAACCGTCGCGCTACTGTCCAGGTTAAGTAATTTCTCCTGACACAAAGCAGTTTGCCGCTTGTCGGCACTGCTATCGCAGCTATTCGCATAGCGAAACATATAACTTTGTAGAGTCGGATTTCTTCTGACTCTGCAAAGTTATTTTGTTATGTTTCCGCCCTTTTCCTCTTATTTCTTTCATCGATTGGGCTAAAGAATTCTTGTTTCATTAATGACAGCTCAACGCATCTCTTTCTGCTACTGGTCATGTTTCTATAATGTTTGAACATATCTCTATATGTTATGCATCATGTTTCTATATGTTACGCTGCATGTCTCAATAATCTTATAAATAGTTTCGTACGCTGAAAAACACTCTAATATGCCTGTTTATATCCCACCTTATCTTTGTTTGTACGTACTTTTTGCATTCTAAATAAAGAAAAAGGTAAAAAAGTTGCTGAAAAATTTGGTGGTTTCCGAAAAAGTGCGTACCTTTGCACCCGCTTAGAAAAACAAGGGCGTTTAGCTCAGCTGGTTTAGAGCATCTGCCTTACAAGCAGAGGGTCGGCGGTTCGAATCCGTCAACGCCCACTTGGGGTGTTTCCCGGTGATCCTTCGGGGTTGCCGGGATTTTTTATGGTTAATTTTTTGAAAAAGTATATCAATTTATTTGGCAATTCATAACAAAAGAAGTAACTTTGCACCTCGTAACGCATGATGATGCTTTTAGCATCCTTGCGAGGTTATGAAAAAGGGCGTTTAGCTCAGCTGGTTTAGAGCATCTGCCTTACAAGCAGAGGGTCGGCGGTTCGAATCCGTCAACGCCCACGAAGATGTCTGCCATTCGATGATGAAACGCAGGCGTGACAGATAAGGATAATCTTCAGGAACAATACAGAAAAAGAGTAAACGATAAAGTATTATAATACGACACATTCATGACACTCAATTTATTAACTGCCATTTCTCCCGTTGATGGGCGTTATCGCGGAAAAACCGAACCATTAGCAGACTATTTTTCGGAATATGCACTCATTCGCTACCGTATCAGGGTGGAGATTGAGTACTTTATTGCGCTCTGTGAGCTGCCACTCCCGCAGCTGGCATCGTTCCCGCACGCTCTGTTTCCCCAGCTGCGTGCCATTTACCAGGAATTTGATGTTGCTGGCGCCGAGCGAGTAAAGGAGATTGAAAGTGTCACCAACCACGATGTAAAAGCGGTAGAATACTATATCAAAGAACAAATCGATAAACTTTCCGAAACCGGCCAGTCACTGGCTGCCTATAAGGAATTCGTTCACTTTGGTCTTACCTCGCAGGACATTAATAACACGAGCGTGCCCCTTTCGCTGAAAGAGGCGTTGACGGATGTGTTTGTTCCCCAACTCGAGGAGCTTGTCAATCAGCTGCGCCAGTATGCTGAAGAATGGCAGACGGTTCCCATGTTGGCAAAGACTCACGGTCAGCCGGCATCGCCTACACGTCTGGGAAAGGAAGTGATGGTATATGTCTATCGTTTGTCCGAGCAACTCGAGTCCCTGAAGAATTGTCCTCTGTCGGCAAAGTTCGGTGGCGCAACAGGTAATCTGAACGCACATCACGTAGCCTATCCCGACTACGACTGGCGCACGTTTGCCAATCAGTTTGTTAGCGAAAAGCTTGGCCTGCAGCGTGAACAGTTTACAACTCAGATCAGCAACTATGATTCGCTGGCCGCTGTCTTCGATGCCATCCGCCGCATCAATACGATTATCATCGACCTCGACCGCGACTTCTGGATGTATATCTCGATGGAGTATTTCAAGCAGAAGATCAAAGCAGGCGAGGTAGGGTCGAGTGCTATGCCACACAAAGTAAACCCGATTGATTTCGAGAATAGTGAGGGAAACCTGGGCATTGCCAACGCCTTGCTGCAGTTCCTTGCGCAGAAGCTTCCCGTGAGCCGTTTGCAGCGCGACCTTACCGATAGCACGGTTCTGCGCAATGTCGGTGTTCCTATGGGACATAGCATCATCGCTATTCAGAGCACCCTCAAAGGTTTGCGTAAGCTCATCCTCAACGAGCAGAAGCTTCAAGACGACCTTGAAAATAACTGGGCCGTTGTTGCTGAGGCCATTCAGACTATCTTGCGCCGTGAGGCGTACCCTCAGCCTTATGAGGCTTTGAAGGCCCTCACGCGTACCAATCAGAAAATCACGGCTGAAACCATTCACGATTTCATCAATACGTTACAAGTTAGCGATGCCGTGAAGGCAGAGTTGCTGGCTATCACGCCTGCCACTTACACCGGTATTTGAAACCAACACGACCCGTGACAGGGGAATGTATAATATCAAACAAATTAATTAGAGAGTAAAGAATTTATTAGTATTGTTTCATTCAACGAAGAAAACCATGAATCAGGAAAATGAAAACAAGCAGGTGGAAAACACTGCAGAGATGAGCGACAACAGCCGTGAAGGCTATGTGCCCGCCGGCAATTATCAAGGTAAGGCAACGGACAAACCGCAGCGTCCGCGTATACATACGCAGCGTGCCTATAGTAGTGAACATGGACGCGCTGACAGCGAGGGATTCCGCCCCGAAGGATTCGGAAGTGGACTCCAGCAGGGGGCTCAGCGTCCCTATCGTCCCCGTTTTAATAACCAGGGTCAAGGCTATCAGCCTCGCCAGCAGCAGGGCGGCTATCGTCCCCGCTACAACGAAGATGGCGAACAGCAGGGCTATCAGCCTCGCCAGCAGCAGGGCGGCTACCGTCCTCGCTACAATGCTGAGGGTGAGCAGCAGGGCTATCAGCCTCGTCAGCAGCAGGGTGGCTATCGTCCTCGCTATAATGCAGAGGGTGAGCAGCAGGGCTATCAGCCTCGCCAGCAGGGTGGCTATCAGCCCCGCCAGCAGCAGGGCGGCTATCGTCCCCGTTATGGCAGCAGCCAGCAGCAGGGCGGCTATCGTCCTCGTTATGGCAACGGCCAGCAGCAGGGCGGTTATCAGTCGCGCCAGCAGGGTGGCTATCAGTCGCGCCAACAGGGTGGCTACAATCCTTATGGTGGCGGTTATCGCCAGCAGCGCACACCGGGCTACAACCCGAATGCTAAGTATAGCATGAAGAAGCGCATTGAGTATAAGGAAGAGCACGTTGATCCCAACGAGCCCATCCGTCTGAACAAGTTCCTGGCCAATGCCGGTGTCTGTTCACGTCGTGAAGCCGATGATTTCATCCAGGCTGGCGTAGTGCTCGTTAATGGCGAGGTTGTCAAGGAGTTGGGTACGAAGGTGAAGCGCTCCGATACGGTTATCTTCCACGATCAGCCCGTCACACTTGAGAAGAAGGTCTACGTGCTGCTTAACAAGCCGAAAGACACTGTTACCACCAGCGACGATCCTCAGCAGCGCAAGACAGTGATGGATCTCGTTAAGGATGCTTGCCCCGAGCGCATCTATCCCGTCGGCCGTCTCGACCGCAACACCACGGGTGTGCTCCTGCTCACCAACGACGGTGACTTGGCTTCCAAGCTCACGCATCCGAAGTTCTTGAAAAAGAAGGTCTACCATGTATACCTCGATAAGAACGTCACCGCTCACGATATCCAGCAGATTGCTGAGGGTATCACCCTCGACGATGGAGAGGTGCATGCAGATGCAATCGCCTATGCCAGCGATACCGATAAGAGCCAGGTGGGCATTGAGATCCACTCGGGTAAGAATCGTATCGTGCGTCGTATCTTCGAGAGCCTTGGCTATCGCGTCGTAAAACTCGACCGCGTGCAGTTTGCCGGACTCACCAAGAAGAGCCTGCGTCGCGGCGACTGGCGCTTCCTCACCGAGAAGGAAGTCGAGATGCTTCGCATGGGGGCATTCGAGTAATAAAGACCTCCCCCGGCCCCTCCCAATGAGGGGAGGGCCTTGCGGGAAGGTGTTCGAAACCAAATTAAGTAACCATATATCCTGACATTCTCCCCTGAAACCGTCAGGCACGTCTCTTCTTGTAGGGGCGGTGGGGAGGTTCATTATATGAAACGGACAAAAGTCATTGATGCGCTCCAGTCTACCAACTACGGACAACCCATCTGCCTGAAGGGCTGGGTGCGCACTCATCGCTCAAGTAAAGCAGTTGATTTCATCGCCTTGAACGATGGCTCAACAATCAAAAACGTGCAAATCGTTGTCGATCCGGCTAAGTTCGACGCAGAACAGCTCAAGCTCATCACTACCGGTTCTTGCATCGCTGTAAACGGAACACTCGTCGAGAGTCCTGCTGCAGGGCAGGCATCTGAGGTGAATGCCTCCGAAATCGAGATTCTCGGCCTTTGTGGTTCCGACTATCCCATGCAGAAGAAAGGACAGTCCTTTGAGGTGATGCGTAAGAATGCCCACATGCGCCTGCGTACCAATACCTTTGGTGCCGTCATGCGCATCCGCCACAACATGGCGATGGCCATCCACACCTACTTCCATGAGCATGGTTTCTTCTATTTCCACACACCGCTCATTACCGCGAGCGACTGCGAGGGAGCAGGCAACATGTTCCAAGTAACTACGAAGAATCTTTACGACCTGCGCAAGGACGAGAATGGAAAGATTATCTACGACGACGACTTCTTCGGTGAACAGACCTCGCTCACTGTCTCTGGACAGCTTGAAGGCGAACTCGGAGCAACGGCCCTTGGTGCCATCTACACCTTCGGACCGACTTTCCGTGCCGAGAATAGTAACACGCCGCGCCATCTGGCTGAGTTCTGGATGATTGAGCCCGAAGTGGCCTTCATCGACCAGGAAGAGTTGATGGATCTTGAGGAGGACTTCATCAAGTACTGTGTGCGTTGGGCTCTCGACAACTGCCGCGACGACCTCGAGTTCTTGAATAAGATGATTGACAAGACGCTCATCGAGCGACTCGAGAGCGTTCTCACCGATAGCTTTGTAAGACTTCCCTATACCGAGGGTATCCGCATCTTGCAGGAAGCCATCAGCAACGGTCACAAGTTTGAGTTCCCGTGCAATTGGGGCGACGACCTTGCTTCTGAGCACGAGCGCTACCTTGTCGAGGAACACTTCCGCAAGCCGGTCATCATGACCGACTATCCCCGTGAGTTCAAGTCGTTCTATATGAAGCAGAACGATCCTGTGGATGGTGGCAATGCCGATGGTGCATCCGTAGGCTATCGCGGTGCTGTCGCTCCCGGTCCTACCATGCAGGGCACCGATGTGCTCTTCCCGCAGATTGGTGAGATCATCGGAGGATCAGTACGTGAGGAAAGCTACGATAAGCTCATGGCTGAGATCAACCGCCGGCAGATGGACATGACGCATCTCTGGTGGTATCTCGACACCCGCAAGTGGGGATCCTGTCCTCATGCTGGATTCGGACTGGGCTTCGAGCGACTCATCCTCTTCGTCACAGGCATGCAGAACATCCGCGACGTGATTCCGTTCCCGCGCACACCGAAGAATGCCGAATTCTGATACACCTTATTTATTATTATAGGGCGGGCTGGTGGAAGCCGGTCTCATCAGGCAGTGCCCACCGCCAGCCCGCACTCACAAGGCAAGAAGCAAAAAATCATAAAAATGCGCTGAAACCCTTTCATTCTCACCTAAATCGCCCATTTTATGGGCAAAAATGGGGCAAAACAACAATTTTTTCAAGATATTTCAAAAAAAAACCTAAAAATGTTTGTTTGTTTTAAGAATTATCTCTATATTTGCACCGAAATTGTATCTCATGGGCTGAGATGAGTGGGTATTTATGCCCCGATGTGAGCTGTTATTGAGAGAAAAATGATATAATATTTAATGTTTTATTTTTAATGTTTAATTTTAAAATTAATCGTATGAACAAAAAGTTTTTAAGTACGTTGCTTATGGGTGCGCTGTTCATCGCATCTGTGAGCGTGTTCACGTCATGTAAGGACTACGATGAAGACATCCAGAACCTGCAGACTCAGGTGGATGGTCTTAAGTCCGATCTGAACAGCCAGATTGCTACGCTGGATGCCGCACAGAAGAAGTGCGCTTCTGACTGCGCTACTGAGCAGGCTCGCCTTGACAAAGCCATCAAAGCTCTTGAGGACACAAAGGCCAATAAGGCTGATGTTGACAAGGCCATTCAGGACGCTATCGCTGGTGCAAAGGCTGACAATGATGCTCTGAAGACTGAGCTTCAGAAGTACGCTGCTGACTATGCTGACGCTGCTGCCGCTAAGGCTGCCGCTGCTGCTAAGGAAGAGGCTATTGCTGAGGCAAAGAAGTATGCTGAGCAGCTTCGTGACGAGCTCGATGCTAAGAAGGTCGACCTCGTTGAGTTCACCGCTAAGGTTCAGGAGCTCCAGAACTCCATCAAGGCTGTTGACGACAAGCTCGCTGCTTTCAAGGATGAGCAGACCTCTGCTTGGGCTGCCAACGACGAGGCTCTGAAGGAAATCAACCTCCAGATCGACGCTCTGAAGAAGTTCAACGAGCAGGTCCAGAAGGATTTCGAGGGTGTTAACACCAACATCGAGAACCTCCAGAAGGAACTCAACACCGTGAAGGGTAACCTCGAGTCTCAGAAGAAGGACCTTGAGGGTCAGATTGAGGCTGCCAAGAAGGAGCTGCAGAAGCAGATCGATGAGCTCGCAAAGAGCGAGACCATCACTGGTCTGGCAAAGCGCATCTCTGACCTGGAGACTACCGTTGCTGGCATTGAGACCAACCGTCTCGCTATCGAGGACATCAAGGGTTGGATGACTGAGGCTGACAAGAAGTTCAATGAAGCTCTCGCCGGTGCTGCCAAGGCTAACGTGCTTGATCTCTACATCTCGAAGGTGCTCACCAGCATCTATCTGAAGCCCGAGTTCTTCTACAGCGGTATCGAGGCTATCGAGCTTCCCGCTCTGTATGACACTCCTTGGACTCAGACTGGTAAGGAACTGACCCTCGAAGAGGCTTGGGCTCAGGACACTAAGGCTGCTCCCATCGACGTTTGCAAGGGTGGTGTTGCTTACTATCACCTGAACCCCTGGAACGCTGACATCGAAGGTGCTACTGTTGCTTTCATCTCTAACGAGGCTAAGACTCGCGCCGGTGCTAACTACGGTGTGAACGATCTCATCAAGCCTGTGAAGGAGACTCTTGACAAGGATTCTTGGGACAAGACATATGCTGGCGTTCTCCCCGTTGAGTTCACTGGTAAGTTTGAGACCATCAACGCTCTCCTGAAGGCTGGTATCCTCCCGCAGGTTGCTCTGAACTACAAGCAGACTGTTGACGAGAAGGAAGTTAACGTTTCTTCTGACTGGGCTCTCATCGCTCCCACACAGTACAGCACTCTTGTGATTGCTGACGTGAAGTGGTCGAACCACGACGCTATCCTCGGTACATGGGATGGTACTCACGAAGAGAGCATTAATCCTGCTCCTGAGTGTGGCCACCTGACACAGGACCTCGTTGCTCTTGCTGATCAGTTCGTTCCCGCTACTCACAATGTGCTCTACAATGATTCAATCAATCTTACCGAGCTCGTACGCACTCACTACAGCTACAGCTATCGCAATGCTGCTGGTGTAGAGGTGAAGAGCGAGGATAAGCTCATGGACGAGGAGATGTTCAATAAGTTCGGTCTCCACTATGAGTTCGATCTCGTTACCTATACTCTTGGTAACAACAACACTAGCGAGTCTGTACACGTTGTTCTCCAGAAGAACGAGAAGGGTGAGACCCTCGCTCGTCCCGTGAAGGTTACCGATAAGGGTGAGTCTACTACCGAGCAGGCTGACAAGGCTTCTGTAGGCCGTATGCCTATCGTTCGCGTGCTGGTTAAGACTGCTGACAATCAGGTTGCTGCTTATGCTTACATGAAGCTCCTCATCAGCGAGAATCCTGACGAGGTTATCATTCCTGAGGTTGTTGTTGATCCTCCTGTGAAACTGGAAGATGACTACTTTGCTGACTGCGAAGGTGAGGACTATGTAGGTAAGATGTCTTGGTCGCAGGTTGAGAACCGTATCCTCAGCGTTGCTCTTGAGGGTAAGTGGTCGAAGACCTCCTTCGAGGAGAACTGGAAGCTCATGACCAAGGACGAGACCAATCCTCTCGTAGGTCAGGCTGCTGATGGCATCGAGGCTGCTCAGTATAGCGAAGCTAAGGACGACAAGAAGCTGACTGAGAATCAGTATATGGGTAAGGTACAGCTTGTTCAGGACAATGAGAGCGGCGCTCACATGCAGGTTCTGCAGTGGAGCTTCACCAATGACGACATCCTCCGCATGTTCAAGGATGGTACTTTGAAGGTTGATCCCGTTTCTGGTACGAATACTAACGAGCTGACTGTATTTGTTAAGTTCGAGGGCGTTAAGAACGTTTGGGTTCCCTTCGTGATCCCCGCTGGTAAGATTCACTTCGCTACCGCTTCTATCAACAACAATAAGACACTGTCTTACTGGTTCAAGCTGAACAGCTCTGTATCTGGCATGAAGGAAACTCACGCTAACGTGACTGTTCCTAACACTCAGAACGACGACTGCGCATTCGTTTGGGACATCCTCGCTGCATTCGATGGCTACACCGTTGGTGGTAGCATCAACAATGCTGCTAAGTTCCCGAAGCTTGCTGAGCAGGCTAAGCCTGAGTTCTTCTTCACCACTCCGACAACTGCTAAGCCCGCTGAGAACGCCGAGTTCAACGCTGATGATAAGGGTCAGTGGAAGGTTAAGGGCAACAGCGGTGCTGAGTACACCCTGCAGGTTGCTGCTGACAAGAAGAGCGTTGAGGCCGTTGCTAAGAATGGTAAGGCTATCGAGGCTACCACAATCGTGAAGCTGGTTACTCCGACCGTTGTTCCCGAGGGTAAGGAAGCTATTGAGTCCGCTCTTGAGTATCAGCAGAACGAGGTTGCATTCGACCTCCTGAACGTTGCTGGTCATAAGGAACTCGCTTCTCTCGAGACCTTCACCGCTTATCTGCAGATTAAGCTCGTTGGCGCTTGCTACGATCCGTTCATCACCGATGGTTCTGACTACTTCAATGTGAAGTTCCTCCGTCCCGTTGATGTTGAGAAGACGAAGAACGCTGAGGTTCAGGACGCTGTTGATGGTGGTTCTAAGGTGAACATCATGGATCTCGTATCGCTCGTTGACTGGCGCGACCAGAGCTTCACCTCTGCTAATGGTCTGACCGATAAGGATGGACAAGAGGCTAGCGTGAACTACGTTAAGTATGAGACTCCTCACTACATCAACTACTATGGTGTTGAGCTGGCTGCTGACGTTGACAATGCTATGACTGATATCAACAAGCCCGAGGCTGAGCGTGAGGTTATCCTCGAGAAGGCTGCTGACATCGAGAAGCTTGTCAACCTGAAGAAGAACTCGCCTGCTTGTATCTTCACCTTCACCGCTGCTCCTATCACATGGGATGGCAAGAAGTTCGTTGGTGGTGACATCTTCTACTCGAACAACAGTGGTAACGTGAAGCTGTTCCACATCTATGTTCCCATCACTATGAACTACAAGTGGGGTCAGAACATCAAGTGTGGTTATGGTGTGATCACTGTTAAGAAGACTCTTAACAATGCTGCCAAGAAGTTCTAATTGAACATTCATTGAACCAACAATAAGAGGGGTGTCAACTCGTTGGCACCCCTTTTTAAACTAAAAAATTTTTTTTTGATGATGAGAAAGTTATCTTTTTTCCTTGCTTTGTGCGTTGTGCTTGCAATCCTGACCGGCTGTTCAAAAAAGAAAGGCCGTACGATGGAAGATGTTGACCGTGAATTGCTGGAGGCTGTTCAAATGGACCTGAGCCATAGCGACACCACTGCAGTCTACGACCTTACCAACCAATTCCTCGACTATCTGAAGAATCAGGACCTCGATGCCGCAATGGGCATGTTGCATTACCTCAAAGATGGAATGGAGATCGTTTCTCTTCCTGCAGAGCTTGAGAAGCAGCATCGCATGGTGCTGGGTAACTTCCTTGGACTCACCTATAACATTGAGTCGGTTCGTTTCCTTAATGAAATTGACTGTCAGGTGAAGTACAATGTCACGCTGTTCGAGAAACAGCCCGATGACCCGGTATCCAACCAGATCTCCTTCTACATCAAGCCAGTCCGTCGCGATGGACAGTGGTATCTCACCCTTGCTGATTCGCAGACGGATTCTACACATGGATCTGAAATCAAAAATTAAAACAACAGTTTATGAAATTTGTAAAATACCTTTTCGTATCGCTGTTCCTCGCTGTCGGTATGACTGCTAATGCACAGGCTACCTATACAGCTGCTGATGGAACAGAGTATCAGTTCAAGAAGCATGCTTTCCTCAACCTTGAAGGTGGCGTGCAGGAAACACTTGGCGAAGCAAAGTTCTCTGACCTTCTGTCACCGAACGTACAGCTCGGCCTCGGCTATCAGTTCAGCCCTGTCTTCGGCATGCGTCTGCAGGCCAATGGTTGGCAGAGCAAGGGTGGTTTCAATAAGGAAGCCAATGTTACTTACAAGTACAAGTATGTAGCTCCTGGTCTGGACTTCATGTTCAACCTGTCGAATCTCTTCTGCGGTTGGAATCCCAAGCGCGTGTTCAACCTCACTGCTTTCCTCGGCGGTGGCGCTAACATCGGTTTCGAGAACGACGAAGCAAACGATCTCTCGAAGCAGTTCGATTTCCGCTATCTCTGGGATGGCAATCAGATTCTTCCCTTCGGCCGTGGTGGTCTGGAGGCTTCGTTCCGTCTGAGCGACGCTGTTCGCTTCATCATCGAGGCTAACGCTAACATCACAACCGATAAGTACAACTCCAAGAAGGCTGACAACCCCGACTGGTATTTCAATGCCCTCGCTGGTTTCCGCATCAACCTTGGTAAGGGTTACACGAAGGTGGAGCCCGTCATCGTTCCCGAGCCCGAGCCCGAGCCCGTGAAGGTTGTTGAGGAGAAGCCCGTTGTGAAGCCCGAGCCCAAGCCCGTGAAGGTAGAGCCCATGCGCCGCGACGTATTCTTCACCATCAACAGCACTGTTGTTGTTGAGACTGAAGAGGCTAAGGTTCGCGACATCGTTGACTACCTGAACAAGTATCCGAAGGCTAAGGTTAACGTGACTGGTTATGCTGACGCTGGTACCGGTAACGATCGTATCAACGATCGTCTGGCTGCTGGCCGTGCCGATGTTGTTTACAAGCTCCTCACCGAGAAGTACAACATCCCCGCTGACCGTATTACGAAGGACAGCAAGGGTGCACGTGTTCAGCCGTTCGCTGAGAACGACCTCAACCGCGTTACTATCTGTATCGCTGAGTAAGCCCAAGCTTATTTATATAAAAGGTGTCCGCACATCGTGTGGACACTTTTTTTTATGTTTAACGTAAAAAAACCACGAAAAATACTGCTAAAAGTAAGAAAAATTAAGAAAAAAGTTTGTAGAATTGAAAAATATCACTAAATTTGCAAATTGAAAGATAATATCTTTGCCATTATTGGACAGTTTCTGTCCTGCTTTGGCGTGTACTAATTAGTTGAAAACTTATACACATCTATTATTTATTAATTCATTTAAACATTAACATTTATGAGGTATTTAAAAACACTTTTGGTATCTCTGCTTGCCCTGGTCGGAACATCTGCTTTCGCGCAGCCATGGACCGGTAGTGAGGCAGCAGCAGGTACGTTCTATCTCTACAACGTAGGGACAGGCAAGTGGCTCTGCGGTGGTAACAACTGGGGTACACACGCTTCAGTAGCTGACTACGGTATCGACTTTATCCTCGCTGGCAGCAATGGTTCTTTTACCCTTGACTCTCAGTTGAGTAATGGTGGAAACAGCCACTTCCTGAATGGTGAATGGTGCGATGGAGCTTCCATGAACTGGACCTTTACGCAAGTGAAGACCGAAGATGGTGCAATTGCTTACACCATTGGCAACGGACAGCAGTTCCTCACCGCAAACACCAGCGACACTAATGTGAATCTAAAGGGCAATGAAGGTGCATTGTCGCAGTGGATTCTTGTCTCGAAGGCCGACATTGCTCAGGCTGCTCTTGATGCAAAGGCAACTGATGTTGTCGATGTGACTGGTTTCATCATTGGCCAGCGTACGTCCCGTAACAACACCCGCGCACAGGTAACTGGTGATCGCCAGCTTAACAGTAACAATAATGTCTGGAAGATGGAGCGCGATGCCGACGGCCGTTGGTGTAACTTCGCTATGAATGGTGCTGGTGGAACTGGTAGTACTGCTAAGCCCTATGCTATTGAGGCTTGGAACTGGAAATCATTCAATTTCTATCAGGACATTACTGGTGTGCCCAACGGTAAGTACACGCTTCATGTGAACAGTTTCTACCGTGGTTATGATGGCATTCGTGGCTATGTCTATGCTAACGATGCTATGAGTCCGCTGACAGCTGAGACAGATGCTTATAAGAGCTATGGAGTTGGCAACGATCTTCAAAATGCTGCAGCTGCTTTCTTTGATGGCAAGTACGACAATTCTGTTGACGTTACCGTTACCAATGGTAGCATCCGCGTAGGTGTGAAGCAGATGGATGCTCCTGGTGGCGACTGGATGCCTTTCGCAAACTTCCGTTTGGAGTATAAGGGTATGGCTTCTTTGCTGAAGAATTCTATCGATAAGGCCAACGAGCTTATTCCTACTCTCGACGAGCAGAATGCTGCTGGTCTGCAGGAGGCTGTCGATGCTGCTCAGGCAGTCTATGACAATCCCGATGCTACCAATGCTGAGATTCAAGAGGCTATTGAGGCTCTCGAGGAAGCTTACAAGAACTTCAATGCCGTTAACGAGGCCAAGCAACTTGCTTACGATGTGCTGACTCAGGTTCCCGCTGCCCTCTATCCCGAGGACTTCGACTGGGCTGCCGAGCGCAACTATAAGTACTACAAGAACAACGAGGGTAAGTATAAGCTTGCTTCGCGTGAGGCTGTCGCTGCTTTGATTGAGATTCTTGATATGGTCGAGAATCCTACTGAAGGAAGCGAGATTCCTGCAGACGAAGCTGCTAAATTGCTGAATGGTCTTGCTCGCTATATTGTTGAGACCCACAGTGTTGGTGCTGCTCTTGGTGAGCAGGGCGATAAGGGCTATGTTGATCATGCATATATGGCCGAAGATTATGAATTCTATCACTGGCTGCTTGATTTGTTCGGATATCCTGGCTTCGATCCTAACTACACAGGTCATATCACCAATCCTGACCTTGCTGATGGTGAAGAGGGATGGGAGAACGATGGTTTCCGTACTCTGAGTGATCAGCCCCTTTCGGATGCTGAGGCTACAATCTTTGGTGAGGAAGCCAGTTATACCTACTTCGATCAGTGGTCGAAGGATGGTTTCAAGGCTGATGCTCATCAGACCTTCCAGCTGCCTGCAGGCCGCTATATGCTGACCGTTGCCGGTCGCGGTAGCGCCAACAAGGCATTCACTGAGATTGGTGCACAAGATCCTGACAACTACTTCCAGCTCTATGCTAAGACCTTCCAAGGTGAGACAAAGATGGTGAGCATTGAGCAGATTGGTGATAAGGATGGCGTCTTCGGCAATGGCTGGAACGACTATTCTGTATTCTTCACTATGCCGAGCATTGGTGAGGTTACCGTTGGTATCCGTGCCGCATCTTCTGGCGAGGGCTGGGTATCCGCTACCCGCTTCCGCTTGACTCGTCTTGGTGACCCGACTGTCTATCTGAATGAGAATGAGAGCTTTGAGGGTGATCTTAACTTCGACGCTTTGACTTGGCTCTTTGATGGTGATGAAGGTACCGCTCCTGTTGACATGCTGCTCCACAAGAATATGCAGGCAGGCAAGTGGTATTCTATCGCAGTGCCTGGCGACCTGCCTTATGATCAGATTATCAGAGAGTTCGGTGAGGGTACGCTTCTTGCACAGCCTATTGGCGCTCTCGATCTTGACGCAGAGGGTAAGCAGAAAGCTCTGACATTCTATGAGTGGGATCCTATGGAATCTTATGGCCTTGGCTCCGATAATATTTTCGGAAGTCCCGTTGATGGCATGATTGCCAATGTTCCTTATCTGATTAAGCCTGCAAAGGTGAAGGCCAGCAACCGCTACCTCTTCAAGAACATCATTGCAACTGAGAAGAAGAGTGTTGAGAATAGTGAGTGGTCATGGGGCGCTATCTCTTGCTCGAGCGATCCTGATTACGTTGGATATTACTGGACGAGTGATGATGCTGATGTGAAGTTCTATCCCAACTACACTTACAAGCCGATGTTCGCTAATGGTTATACCGTTGAGATGTGCGACACCGTCAAGGCCTTCACTGGTGTCTTCGAGACTGAGGGTGCAGAAATCGGTACCATCGTTTTGCTGTCTGTTGATGAAGAGGGTTATCTTGCTTTTGGTGATGATGCATTTGACATTCCTGTTCAGCAGATCCTGGATCTTATCGCTCTTGGTCAGCAGAAGGCTGGATGGTATCCTGGCATTCCTGCCGCTATGACGAAGAAGTTGACTACAGTTCCTGAGTTAGGTACTTCTGTTGCTGAATATGTTGATGCTATTAATGCTCTGAAGTCTGCTATCCAGGAGGCTCAGAAGGCTTACGAGCCCTCTAAGAAGTTCAATGCTCTGATGAAGCAGGCAGAGGAACTTCTCGCTTCTGACCATACTGAACTTGTCGCTGGTGCTGACGCTGCATTCAAGAAGAAGATTGAGCAGCTGCAGAAGCGCTTCGACATGCAATTGAAGGCTGAGCCTATCAATGGACTCATCGAGCAGCTTGAAGAGGCTATCGCTGAGTACAAGGATCAGATCTACACTGGTATTCTTGAAACTGGTAAGTACATCCTGAAGAATGTTGCTACTGGTAAGTTCTTCAATGGTGCTAACAGCTGGGGTACTCGTTCCTCACTCGTTGATCATCCTGAGTACATGTTGCTCACGAAGCTTGATGATGGTACTTATACTCTCGAGAGCCGTCAGAACAATGGTGGCGAGCAGTTCTACTTCGGTCCGAACTACTTCGTTGACAATGGCACACCGATGCCTCTGACCTTCACTGTAGTTGGTAAGGGTATCTACACTATCACTTGCAATGGTGAGTCTGGCGTTGGCCTCCTTGGCTATGACGGTTCTACATCTGTTCTCTCTGGAACTCTGACCGATGCTACAAGCGAGGATGCACAGTGGCTAGTATACTCCGAGAAGGATATGGCTGCTATGATGGCTGAGGCTTCTCTCGAGAATCCTGTTGATGTATCCTTCTTCATTAAGGATGCTAACTTCAGCCGCAACCACCGCGATGCTGATGCTTGGATCTGGGAGACTGAGAACCACAACATCGCTGGTGCTAACGAGAACTTCTGCGCTGAGTCTTGGACTCATACCTTCGTTCTCTCGCAGGAGGTTGAGCTTCCGAATGGTGTTTACATGCTGAATGCTCAGGCTGCTCTCACCGACTACACCAATGCTTACGACAAGCGTGATGATTATCCTGTTGTATTTGCAGGTGATGAGACCGTGAAGTTCTGTGAGATGGAGGAGGCCGATCGTGCTACAAACATGGCGCAGCTCTCTAACAGCTTCTTGGCTGGTAAGTACTTCGTTGATCCTGTGATCGTCAAGGTTACTGACGGCAAGCTGACCATCGGTGCTAAGTGCGATGCTACTGACTACTGGTGCATCTTCGACAACTTCTCACTGACCTACTTCGCTGACGCAGATATCGACGCTGTTCGCGCTGCTTATCCGAAGAACACAGGTGCTACCACTGGCATCAACGAGGTGAACACTGGTGTGAACACTGGCGCTATCTACAACCTCAATGGTGTACGTGTTAACAATATGACCAAGAAGGGTGTCTATATTGTCAACGGCAAGAAGTTTGTGGTTAAGTAAGTGAAAAGAGAACGCCAGTTCTCATTTCCGAACGAGAACAAACTCGGCGTAGCCAAGATTGTTGTGAAGTAATCACTTCAAAGCACTATAACGAAAAGAGCGAACTCCACATGGGGTTCGCTCTTTTTTTGTGGAGCCCCCCAGACCTCCAGAGGAAAGGGATATAATTAGAATTTATTTAGAATTTGATTCCTGAAAATGTAGGGACGCGACGTGTCGCGTAACTGGATTTGGCTTCCCCCTCCATGAACGCGGCACGCCGCGTCCCTACATGTGGAGGTAAAAAGTATATTACCATCAAAAATAATCTGATTTTCGTAGCGATTTTGTTTGCAATCTCGATTTTTATTCTTAATTTTGCAACGTAATATGTGTTGTGGCGAAGAAACAACAAATAACATATAATTAAAAATCTAAGAAGATGAACAAAGTTTTACGTTTTTCATTGCTCAGCGTGCTGATGATGCTGGTTTGCGGCATGTCGTTTGCCCAGACTACAGTCACCTTCACTGCTGGCACAGACATGGGTACTAACACCAATGCTGGTGATGGTGCCGATGAAGTGACTAAGGACGGAGTCACCATTTCTACTACTGGCGGCGCCTTTGCTGCTGAGCAGTATCGCACGGGTAAAGGTCAGACTCTGACTATTACTTCGAAAGTTGGTAATATGACCAAGGTGGAGTTCTTCTGTACGGCCAGTGGCACTGCCAAGTATGGTCCTGGCAATTTCACCGATGCCACTACCGGTTCGTATGAATTTGCCGACAAAGTAGGAACTTGGACGGGCAATGCCGAGTCGTTCTCTCTAACGGCTTCCGGTGCTCAAGTCCGTGCCACTCAAATTGTTATTACCATTGGTGGTGGAGAGGTCACTCCCGATCCTGTTGATCCCGATCCGCAGCCCGGTGATGAAGTGAAGACAGTCAGCGTTGCCGACTTCCTCGCAGCTCCTGTGAGCGATGAGGTGTGGTATCAGCTGAAGGGTAAGGTGAAGAACCTGCAGGATGGCGACCAGTATGGCAACTTCGACCTCGAGGATGCTACGGGTAGCGTCTATGTCTATGGCTTGCTCTCTGAGAAGGGGGGTGCGAAGAAGCAGTTCCAGGAGCTTGTTGCTGCCAAGGGAATCCAGAATGGCTGCACCCTGACGATTAACGGTACTCGCGGATATTATGCGAAAGAAGACAAGATTGAGGTGCTCAATGCCTACTTCGTAGCTATCGAGGGCGGTGCCACACCCGATCCCGGTCCTGGTCCCGACCCACAGCCCACAGGTAAGCGTCAGTATAAGAAGGCTACCTCTATCGAGAGTGGTAAGGGCTATCTGCTTGTTGCCGAGAGCGAAGGCAAGGTTGCTCTGCCCGTAGCCAAGAACTATGGCTATCTGCAGGTTGCTAATGTTGACATTGTGAATGGTGTCATCGAGCAGGAAGACGCTGCCAATGAGTTTGTGTTCACCGCTACCGATGGTGGCTATACCATCATGCAGAGCGATGGCCGCTATGTCTATCAGACCGGCACCTACAACAGCTTTAACGTAGCCGACAAGGCTCCCGAGGGCGATGTGTGGACCGTTCAGGCAAACAGCGACGGCACCTTTACCATCACCAATGTACTGAAGGAGAAGTGGATCCAGTACTCCATCCAGCACACTTCCTACGGTTCCTATGCCAGCGCACAAGATAACGCTGTGCTGCCCACGCTCTTCGTCCTCGACGAGGGTGGCAGCGAGCCCGTTGTAGAAGAGAAGACAGCTACCTTCGACGCTACGAAGGATCTTGGTAATGCAGAGGCTGGTGAAGGCTCTGTCACGAAGGACGGTGTTACGATGAGTTGTACAAGTGGTATTCTTGGCAATGGTCAGCAGTATCGCTTCTATAAGAACTCTACGCTTACCTTCTCGGCTCCTGGTGGCACCATCACGAAGATTGAGTTCACCGATGTGAAGGGCAATCCTGTTTCAGGATTTGGTGATCCTTCGACGGGTTCGATGGAAGGCACCGTCTGGACGGGTTCTGCTTCTGAAGTGTCGTTTGTTGCTGAGAACAAGCAGGTTCGTGCAACACTCATCGTCGTCACCTATATGGATGGTCAGCCGCAGGGAGGAACCTTCAGCGGATCGCAGCTTAGCAAGTATCCCTATGCAAAGCCCGAACTCATTGCCGAGGCTCAGAAGCTCATCGACGAAGGCAATGACGAACAGCTTGCCGAGGTGATGAAGGACGTTGCACGTTCGCATGCACTTGCCGAAGGCCTGGCTGAAGCCGAGGACATCACCAGTCAGCTTGGCGAATGGACCCTTGAGGAATTTGCTGCCAGCGAAGGCATCGAGGGCGAAGGCTACAACAAGGCTGAAGGCAAGGACATCGTTGCCCGCGTCTTCCAGACCGTTCCCCTGAAGGCCGGTCGCTATATGCTCACCGCCACGGGTCGTGGTCAGAAGTATAACACCATTGCCGAGACCATCGAGGAGCGTCTGCAGGTGATGGCAATCAACAACGATCGTCTGGGTCGCTATCAGTCCATCGCACGTAACGACCGCGAGGGCGGCGTCTATGGCGAAGGCTGGGACGATGCCAGCGACTACTTCACGATGACTGCCGACGGCGAGGCTGTGCTTGGTGCTTACTTCAAGCCCATTGCCGGTCGCAACTCATGGGCCGAGGTTGGCAACTTCCGTTTGGTTCGTCTGGGCGATGCCACCCGTTACATCTCGCAGTATGAGGAGTTCTATAACGAAAAGGCCGAGCAACTCGACGTTCTCGTACATCGCACACTGAAGCAGGGCGAGTGGAATTCCATCGTGCTGCCCATGGATCTCGATAAGTCTACCATCGAGGCACAGTTCGGTAAGGACACGAAGGTCGCTGTTCTCGACAAGGCCGAGGATGGCGTTGTAGAGTTCAAGTCGCTGAAGGAAGCTGCCATCGATGCCAATGTTCCCGTGCTGCTGAAGCCCACTGCCGTGAAGGAGAGCAACCGCTACCTCTTCCGCAATGTGCCTATCTCCACAACCGTCTCCGCTGTTGTGAAGGCTGAGGGCTTCGACTTCGTCGGCTATTACAATCCCGATGAGACGCCCGTTGAGGGTGGTTTGGGCTTCGATGTCGTCGTGAAGAACGACACCTACGCTGCTGTCACCACCAGTGCAGCCCTTGTTCCCACGGGCGATGCTCAGGTTGTAGCCGTGAAGATCGATGGTGAGACCTACTGGGAGGCCGAGCTCGATCCTGAGGCAAAGATGGCCGTCATCGGTGCTACTGTTCCCGCGACGCCCACTGCTATCGATGCCATTGAGCAGGCTCAGCAGGCAGATGCTATCTACAACGCTGCCGGTCAGCGTGTACAGCAGATGACGAAGGGCCTTTACATCGTTGGTGGTAAGAAGGTCGTGATTAAGTGAGAGAAGAACTGAACTTGTTCGAGTTCTTCCGAACGTGAACGAGCTCGAGCATCAGCTCAAGGTCGTTATTAAGTAAGAGAAAAGGTTTTTAATAGAATAAGGAAAGCCTGCTTCGCTATGCGCGGAGCAGGCTTTTTTTTTGTGGTGGAAGACTATATAGTATTTGGCCCAAACGCAATTTGCGATGTAGGGACGCGGCGTGCCGCGTTATGGAAGGTGAAAGGCTAATTCCAGCAACGCGGCACGCCGCGTCCCTACATTTACGGGTCAAGAAGCATATAATATCCCTTTTCCTGTTCAAAGATATCAGTTAGGATTGCCAACCACAGTGCAAATTTTTGCGCAACACACTGCCACTATTTGCGCAGCATGCTGGCACAAGTTGTGCAGCATTGCTGCGTAAGTTGTGCAGCATTGCTGCGTAAGTTGTGCAGCATTGCTGCGTAAAGTGTGCAGCATTGCTGCGTAAAATGTGCCGCATTGCTGCCGAAAAGCTGGATGCATGCTTTTCGAAGGCAAAGTCAATGCTTTCAGAGCCCAGGAGCAATGCTTTCAGGTTGCTAAGTCAATGCTTTCAGAGTCCAGGAGCAATGCTTTTAGAACGCAGGAGCAATGCTTTCGGGAGGCAAGAGCAATGCTTTTAGGGGTGCAAAGTCAATGCTTTTAGAACGCAGGAGCAATGCTTTCGGGAGGCTAAGTCAATGCTTTTGCAGCACTGGCATGTGTGAATAACTAAGAAATAGGCGTTTTTCTTCTTAATAAAACATAAAAACTAAAGGTTTTAGTTGGCTATAACTAAAACTTTTAGTTAATTTGCAAATGGATACAGATGCCGACGCAAGGAGATTAGAAAATGAATCATGAAAAATTGATTAATATGAAACGACTGACTACGAAAGAGAAGGAAATCATGGACCTGTACTGGAAGCACGGCCCGATGTTCGTGAAGGAGCTCCTGGAGTTCTACGATGAGCCGCGCCCGCACTTCAATACGCTGTCGACAACGGTTCGCATCTTGGAGAAGAAGGGCTTCCTGGACCATAAGCAGTTCGGGACTTCCTACCAGTATTTCCCCACGATCAGCGAACGCGACTATGGTCGCTCGAGCCTGACGGGTATCATCAAGAACTACTTCGATGACTCCTATCTGAGTGCCGTCTCCAGCTTTGTGAAGGAGGAGAAGATTTCCGTGGATGAGCTGAAGGAACTCATTGAGAGGATTGAAAGCTCTGATGAAAACAGCCAATAGGACTCCGGCTTTTGCTCGTCTTGAGTACCTATTATCATTAATTATTTAACTTTCTCAAGTAAAGGAATAAAGGGTATAAAGGGGAGAAAAGGGCATAAAGGGACAATAGTCCCGACTCTCACTCCTCAATAAAAACCCTGCATTATAGCCGCCCCTTATCAAGGGGCTCTAAATCTCCCCTTTCACTCCCTTTTAAGCCCTTTAAGCCCTTAGGAAGTGGAGCTTGCGAAACTTCAGTTAATTATCACGAAGAAACCCCAAAAACTGAAAGTAGTATGATGGAGTTCCTAACCTACGACCTGAAGGTTGCCGTGCTGATAGCGGTATTCTATATGTTCTACCGCCTGCTGCTGAGCCGCGAGACGTTTCACCGCGTGAACCGCATCGTGTTGCTCGCCACTGCCTTTGCCTCGTTTGTGTTACCGCTTTGCATCATCACGTTGCACAAAACAGTCGTCGTGAGCGAAGACGCCGGGTCGGTCACCCTCGACTACCTTGGTCCCGTAGTGGCAGAGATGGCTGAAGTGGCAGAGCCCACCACGCCTCTTTGGCAAACGCTGGCCGTTGTTGTGTTCTTTGCAGGAATGGCTCTTGTGATGGGCCACACCCTCTTGGCTTTGCTGAAAGTCTGGCGACTCATCAGTCGCAGCGAACGCCACCGGCAATCGGATGGAACAACAATCTGTGTTACTGAAGGCGATGTGTCGCCCTTCAGTTGGATGAACTTCATCGTACTCTCACGTAGCGACTACGAGGCGCAAGACCCCTCTGTGCTCGCCCATGAACGAGGCCACATCCGCCAGCATCACTCGGCAGATGTACTCCTTGTTGACATACTCACCGCCCTGCAATGGTTTAATCCTGCTATGTGGATGCTGCGCCAAGACCTGCGCGCCATCCATGAGTATGAAGCCGATGCGGCGGTACTCTCTCAAGGCATCAATATGCGTCAGTATCAGTATCTGCTTATCCAAAAAGCCATTGCCACGTGCGGGTACTCCGTGGCAAATGGCATCACTCACAGTACCCTTAAAAACCGCATAAACATGATGCTTACACATAAGAAAACCAATCGTGCGAGCTGGTTGAAGTTGCTCGCCCTGCTGCCCATCGTGGGTGTTACGCTGGCTTTGAACGCCGAGACCGTGAACGACTACGTCTACTCGGACACTCAACAACAGCAGCAAAAGAAAATTGTGAAGAAAGGTCGCAAGGATGCTCAAGTGAAGATGAGTGACACCACCATTGAGGTGAAGGCCGAAGCCGGGCCCACCGACGACCGTCCGTATGCTTTGCATGCCGTTGTTGACCAGTATGGCCGCATCACTGGATTCTCGAGCGAAGGCAAGCCCGATTCCCGACAGCCATTGGAGTTCACCATCGGACGCATCTTCTTCGACGACCGTGTGGCTACCCTTGAGGAAGTCAAGAATCACAAGTCGCTCGGCTACGAGTTTTTTGAGATGATCTATAAGCCTAATACCGCAGGCGATCCGAAGTGGAACTACAAAGACAAAGAAGGCATTCTCGTCTTCCGTCAGAATAAGCAAGTGGCGAAGGACAGTCCGAAGCTGATCTTTGGCGAGTCGAATGGACCAGAGCCGTTGTTGGTTCTTGATGGCAAGGTGGTTACACAAGAGCAAGTGAAGGCGCTCGACCAGAGTACCATTGACCACATCAACGTCTTGAAGTACAGTGAGGACAAGAAAGACCTTCTGAGAGTCTACGGCAACAAGTATAATGCCGACACGTCGAACGGCATCATTTTCATCGTCACCAAGGAGTACGCCAAAAGTGACGAAAGGAAAAAAGATTATGTCGTGGTTGTCAAGTCCAAAGATAAGGAAGCCGCAAAAGAAAACACTCCTACGGCAACTGGCACTTTCACTCCTACGGCAACAGGAAGCTTTAGCCCGAATACGTCAGCTGATGGTGATGTCTTCAATGTGGTGGAGCACATGCCGGAGTTTCCTGGTGGAACGGGAGAGATGATGAAGTATTTATCGATGAACGTGCGCTATCCCGAGGCAGCTCATAAGGCAGGCACTCAAGGACGTGTCATGGTGAGTTTCATCGTTGAGCCCGATGGCACCATTAGTAATGCCAATGTGCAGAAGGGCGTGAGTGCAGAATTAGATCAAGAGGCACTCCGTGTCATTAAGAACATGCCGAAGTGGAAGCCAGGCATGCAGAGTGGTAAAGCCGTGCGTGTGAAGTACACCATTCCCATCTCCTTCCGATTGAACTCGCCGAAGGAAGAGTAACTGAAGTTTCGCAAGCTCCACTTCCCAAGGGCTTAAAGGGCTTAAAGGGGAGTGAAAGGGGAGAAAAGGGACAAATGCGGAGGATGACATCCCCCCAGAACCCCGTCCCCTTCGAGGTCTTTCGTCAGGCTTCCTGTTCTATAATGGGATCGTCTTGCTCAACGATGGGGCTATCTTGCTCCGCAATGGGGCTTTCCTGCTCCACACTTGTTCCATCTTGGTCTACGATCAGGCCGTCGCGCAGGTGAATGGTGCGATCGGTGATGCTGGCAAGCTCTTCATCGTGAGTGACGATGACGAAGGTTTGACCGAATTGGTCGCGCAGGTCGAAGAACAACTGATGCAACTCCTGCTTGTGCTGTGAGTCGAGTGAGCCGCTGGGCTCGTCAGCCAGGATGACGGCCGGATTGTTCATCAGTGCGCGTGCTACTGCTACCCGCTGTTTCTCTCCACCCGAGAGTTCAGCGGGTTTGTGTGTGGCTCGGTCGCTGAGGTTCATGAATGCCAGCAGTTCTTCGGCACGCTTCTTCGCCTCGCTGTGGCTCTTTCCGGCGATGAAAGCAGGAATCATGATATTCTCGATGGCTGTGAACTCCGGCAGCAGCTGGTGGAACTGGAACACAAAGCCGATGTGTTGGTTGCGGAAGTCGGAGAGTTGCTTCTGCGAAAGGGTGGTGGTATCAATGCCATCCACACATACCGACCCCGTGTCGGCCCGGTCGAGGGTGCCGATGATTTGCAATAGTGTCGTCTTGCCGGCGCCCGATGGTCCGACGATACTGACGATTTCTCCTTTCTTTATCTCCAGGTCTATTCCCTTCAGGACCTGCAGCGAGCCAAAGCTCTTGGTGATATTTTCTACTTTAATCATTGTCTTTGGAGTATTCCGAGTGTTCAGAGTATTTGAAATGTTCAGTTCTTTGGAGGTTTCAGATTTTCAACACTTTTCTTATCCACTTCCTAATGGTTCCGTAGATGCTGTCTTCCTCGGTGTGTTGCGGCTGAGCGAACGTCATCTCATCCATAGCATCGCCGAACTGGTCGGGGAAGATAATCATCATGTTCGTACCCGAGAAGAAGCGCGTCAGCTCATCGGGCAGACGGTCCATGGCTGTTTTGTACGACACGGTGCCCTTACGTGCCGTCACCACGACGAACAGATGGTCTTCGGCAATCGACGATGCCAGCCGCGGCAGCTCGTTCCAATGGGGCATGGAGTGGAATTCTGCCCTCACGCCCGGATGCCGGTTGCGCATGTATTCGTTCACGAAGGCCAGCGTGTCGCTGCGCCCGTGGAACACGATTCGGCAGTCCAGATTGCCTGCCAGTCGTGCCAGTCGTTCCAGCCAGCGGTAGAAGCCCGGCTCGAACTGTGCCCGCGAGGGCACTGCCACCTGTATTCTGCGCAGCGTGTTCAGCGGTTGGCGCAGTCGTGCCATGATAATCTGGCGGTTCAGTCCGTTGAAAAGGCTCTGGTGGAATTGTCCCCAGAAGCGAGCCGGCGAACCGCCTCCTGCTGCTCCATGCAGTCCAATCAGGATTTCGCTTGCCCGGAACTCTTTGAAAGCATGCTTGATGCCGTTGGCAATGTTGGCCGCTATGCGCACCTGAGTCTGCATGCGCACATCGGTCGCTGCCGCCTGCTGCGTGATCTGCTCCAGCAGTTGTATGCCCCGTTCCTGATTCTGTCGCATGTTCGTGTCATCGTATACCACGTTGATGGCTACGAGTCCGCGGTTCAGCTTTTGGTTTCGCATGAGGATGGCGAGGTTAATCAGCTCTGGTGCATACTCCGGGTATTTCACCGGAATCAGCATGCGCTCGTCGTCGGTCTGTGCGTCGGCCTCGCTCGCCATGTCCTTATCGCGAATGATGATCTGTTGTGCTGCCGCCTCGGTGACAAGTGTCGAGATGATACACGTGAACAGTATCATAATGATCACACCGTTCAGCACATCGTCGCCGATGAGGTATTGTCCCGGTGCCATTTCCGTTTGCATGCCAACCATGACGATGGCGATGGCACCGGCGGCATGGGCCGATGTCAGACCGAACATCATGTGTCCCGACGATAGCGGCATGCGGAATAGGAAGCAAGCCGCATAGGCCGCGAAGGCCTTGCCCGCCGTGCCGAAGAACACCATGGCCAGCACCACCCAAAGGATGCCTCCTCCGTGGAAGAGCAGTCGCAGGTTGATAAGCATGCCCACACCAATGAGGAAGTAGGGGATGAAGATGGCGTTGCCCGTGAACTCCAGTCGGTTCATCAGTGGCGACACATGTGGGATGTAGCGGTTCATGATCAGTCCGGCGAGGAACGCGCCGACGATGCCTTCCAGGCCCACCGCCTCGCTGAAGGCCGCACTCATGAAGAGTATCGACATGACGAAGATGAACTGCATCACGGCATCGCTATAGCTTCGCAGGAACCATCGCGTTAGTCGAGGGATGGCCAACAGTAGCACGACGGCGAAGATGGTGAACTTCGCCAGGAACCACATCCAGAAGAAGAAACCTCCACCCGACTTGTGTGCCGACACCAGTGCTGCCAGGCAGATGAGTGCCAGCAGCAGCGCCAACATCGACCCTCCCACGCTCAGTGTCACGCTAGGCTTGCGCTGCAGGCCATAGCGACCGACTATGGGGTAGGCGATGAGCGTGTTCGATGCCATCAGCGAGCCCAGCAGGAACGATGCCTCGTGGCTGTAGCCAAGGAACCAAATCGACGTGAGATAGGTGAGGATGAATGGCGCGAGGAACGACAGCAGGCCGAAGAACGTCATGCGTGGGATGTTCTTGCGCAGGCCATCCATGTCCATCTCCAGTGCTGCCAGGAACATGATGTAGTAGAGTCCGACCTTTCCAAACAGCTCGAACGATGCGTCGCGCTCCAGGATGTTCAGTCCATATTTTCCTATCAGCACACCCGCCAGCACCATGCCAATGATGTGGGGGATGCGCAACTTACCCATGATGATAGGTGCTGATAGGATAATCAGCAACACCACCAGAAACGTCAGCGTAGGGTCAGTGATGGGAAAATATTGCGATAGGTTTAGCATTTCACCTGCAAAATTACTCATAAAAACACAAAAAAGCAAAGATTTGATAACAAATCGCTTTTTTTTTACTAACTTTGCACACAAATTGTAAAGACTAACACGAAAGAAGACAATGAAAGTAGCAATTGTTGGCGCAAGCGGTGCAGTAGGACAGGAGTTCCTTCGCATTCTGGCTGAGCGCAATTTCCCGATTGACGAGTTGGTTCTCTTCGGCTCTGAGCGCAGCGCCGGCCGTAAATATGAGTTCCGTGGTAAGGAGTATGAAGTGAAGCTCCTGCAACATAACGATGACTTCAAGGACATCGACGTGGCCTTCGTATCGGCCGGCGGTGGCACCTCGAAGGATTTCGCCGAGACCATCACGAAGCATGGCTGTGTGATGATCGACAACAGCAGTGCCTTCCGCATGGACCCCGATGTGCCTCTGGTCGTTCCCGAGTGCAATGCCGAGGATGCACTGGTGCGCCCTCGTGGCATTATTGCCAATCCTAACTGCACGACCATTATGATGGTGGTGGTGCTGCAGCCGCTCGAGAAGTTGAGCCACATCAAGCGCATCCGCGTCTCGTCTTATCAGAGTGCCAGTGGCGCCGGTGCCGCTGCCATGGCCGAGCTGCAGCAGCAGTACAAGCAACTTGTCGACGGCGAACCTGTGACAGTGAAGAAGTTCCCGCACCAGCTGGCATACAATGTCATCCCGCAAATCGACGTGTTCACCGATAACGGCTACACGAAGGAAGAGATGAAGATGTTCAACGAGACTCGCAAGATCATGCATACCGATGCCCGCTGCTCGGCTACCTGCGTGCGTGTGAGCTCGTTGCGCAGTCATAGCGAGAGCGTTTGGATTGAGACCGAGCGCCCCATCAGCATCGAGGAGGCCCGCGCCGCCATCGCTGCCGCTCCCGGCTGCACGCTCAAGGACGATCCCGCCAACCTCGTTTATCCCATGCCGCTCGAGACCGCCGGCCTCGATGATGTCTTCGTAGGTCGCATCCGCAAGGACTTGGCCGACGACTGTGGACTGACGCTGTGGCTCTCAGGCGACCAGATTCGCAAGGGTGCCGCCCTCAATGCCGTACAGATTGCCGAGTATCTCATCAGCGTAGGTAATATTGGCTGAATAAATCGGCCTATTGGCTGATTGTATTTGCTCGTGCGACATCAGCCGCCTATCTTTGCAAACAAAACCCTATTGGTATGGAAGTCCTCACCGACATACTGGCTACATTCGACCCGATCACACTCGAGGAGATGAGTAGCATCAAGCTCATGAACCGCATCGACACAAAGTTTGTGACGACGCGGCGAAAGCTCATGCAACTCCTCGACATGGCACGGGCCGACTATTGGGCACAGGACATACGCGGTGAGCGACTGTCGAAATACGACACCACCTACTTCGATACCGACGACTTTGCGATGTATCGCATCCACCAGTCGGGACATACAGGGCGCCAGAAGATGCGCTTCCGCACCTATGTGAGCAGCGACCTGCAGTTCCTGGAGGTGAAGACGAAGAACAACCACGGTCGAACGAAGAAGAAACGCATCAAGGTCTTCGACATGGACCTCGACGATGAGGGGAAGCGAGCCTTCCTGGCTGAGCACCTGCGGTATGACATTGCCGACCTGCAGCCAGCCATTCGCAACAACTTCGAACGCATCACACTTGTGAACCGTGCGAAGACGGAGCGCCTCACCATCGACACCAACCTGCAATTCTTCAACCTCGTCAGCGGAGAGAATCGCGAGATGGGGCCACTCGTCATCATCGAACTGAAGCGCGACGGCCTGTGCTACTCACCTGTGCTCGAGATGTTGCGCCAGCTTCGCATTCATCCGCATGGCTTCTCGAAGTATTGCATGGGCTCGGCGATGACCAATAGCCAACTGCCCGTCAATCGGTTCAAACCAAAACTGCGCGATGTGGAGAAGATCTTATTGACTGAATCGTAAGACCTTGCTTCTGAAGTGACAACACCCAACTACTAACGTAATAACGAAAACAAGACAATATGGAAAATCTGTTTAATTTCACAATCACCACCGACTTTGGCGAGATGATGGTTCGCTTTGTCATCTGCCTGTTGTTCAACTGGTTCATCATCGACCGACTCTACTACAAGAAGAGCAAGCGTCGTGACTTCTACTTCACGTTCCTACTCACGAGCATTGCCATTTTCTTCCTGGTGTTCTTCATGATCTTCGGTCTTGACAAGCTGGGCGGCAAAACCTCGATGGGTATCGGTATCGGTCTCTTTGGTATCTTCTCAATCATGCGCTATCGCACCGATGCGATGCCTGTGCGCGAGATGACCTATCTCTTCGTGATCATTTCGCTATCGGTGGTAAATGCCATTGCCAGCTCGGCCACTACGTCGGAGATTCTGCTCACCGACTTCATCGTCACCGTTGCCATCTGGGTTTGTGAGAAACGCCTGCGCATCGAGCATTCGAAGCTGGTGCAGTACGATCGCATTGAACTCATCAAGCCGGAGCGTCGCGAGGATCTGATTGCCGACCTGGAGAATCGCCTCGGCCTCGATGTTATTAATGTAGAGGTGGGTGCTGTTGATATGCTTCGCGACATGGCCATCGTGAAAGTTTACTACAAAGGCAATAGTCAGAAGGAAACCATCTCCATCGACAGTAAGCTGAAACTCAGCAAGGAAGACTTGAAGACGGTATAATAAAGACAGAAAGTAACGACATGAAAAGAGTTGTATTGTTTTTTGTGATGTGCGTGACTGCCATTGCGGCTTCGGCACAGAGCGACGATTTCGGAATATGGACCTCGCTGGAGATTCAGAAGAAGATCGACAAGAAGTGGAGCGTAGGTCTTGAGGCTGAGATGCGTACTCGCGACGATGTGAAGACTGTCGACCGCTGGAGTGGCGGCCTCGACGTGAGTTATAAGATTCTGAAGGGACTGAAGGTTTCGGCCGGCTATACCTTCCTTTGGGACAACAACGAGCGCATTTCCTACTATGAGGAAGGCGACAAGAAGGTGATCAATGGTGCCGTGAACGCCGGTGACCCGAAGAAACGTGCACAATATTGGGGGCCGCGTCATCGCTTCTCCGTGTCGCTGACGGGTGAGAAGAGTTTCGGTCCGTGGGGATTCTCCCTGCGCGAGCGTTGGCAGTACACCTATCGTCCTGAACACACAGTTGCTGAGCGCTGGTCTTACTACGACGAAGACTGGGACGGCGACGAGCACACCTATCGTGGCAAGGGCAAGAACGTGCTGCGTTCGCGCCTGCAGGTGGAGTATAAGAAGAAGGGTCAGAAAGTAGTGCCCTTCGCCAGTGCAGAGTTCTACAATGCCTGGTCGCTTGAGAAGACGCGCTATTCCGTAGGTGCCGAGTGGCGCATCACCAAGCAACACTCGCTCGACCTCTGCTATCGCTATCAGGACGTGCGCAACAACGACTTCGACTTTGAGCCGGACACCCATATCCTGAGTGTAGGCTATCAGTTCAAGTTCTAACTCCCGATTCGTTGAAAAGAACTGCCCGTTGGCTGAATTTTGTTGCCCCAACGGGCAGTTCTTCTTATCTTTGCAGCATGAATTCTGTGAGTTCATGCTTTTATCATTCAATAGATTTTATACGATATGAAGAGAATATGTTTCATCATCATAGCTTGTCTCGCCGTTGTGGCGATGAAGGCGCAGACCGTCAATGTGAAGGTCGGCCAGGTCACCTATGTCCACCGGGCAACCAATGTTGGCGAGATGCCCTTTGCCGCTGGCAGCACGCTGACCATCGAAGGCAAGGTGTATTCTGTTGACAAGTCATCGTCGGCCACCGATTTCATCGATGAAATCGCTGTGGGCGATACCGATGTGGAGGATAATACCGTCAGCGTCAGTTACAATGGCGCCGCGGCGAGCGTTGTCGTTGCAGGCAATGTGGCACGCTATCTCACCGTTTCAGTCAGCGGCGCGCACGTTAGCATTGTGCAGGCCGATGACCTGGCAGATGAGATTACCTACACACTCTCGGGAACGAGTACCGATGGTGAGTTCTATATGGACGGTTCGCTGAAAGCCTCTCTGGCTCTTGCCGGACTTACGCTGACCAATCCTTCGGGCCCTGCCATCAACATTCAGAACGGAAAACGCATCGATGTCAGTGTGAAAAGCGGCACCGAAAACACGCTTCGCGACGGCTCCGGTGGCGACTGGAAAGGTTGCTTCCGCAGCAAAGGCCACACCGAGTTCAAGGGCAAGGGCACACTCAACGTCTATGGCAATACCGCCCACGCCATTTGGAGCAAGGAGTATGTGGAGATGAAGAATTGCACTATCAACGTGCTGAAGGCTGTCGGCGACGGTCTGAATTGCAACCAGTACTTCCTCATGGAGAGTGGTACGCTAAACATCTCTGGTGTGGGCGATGATGGTATACAGGTGAGTTATGAGACCGACGACGATGGTAATAGAGAGACCGACGAGGAGAACACGGGTGCACTCACAGTTACTGGTGGAACGCTTACCGTCACGACAACGGCCGTTGGCTCGAAAGGATTGAAGGCTGAAGGTGCCGTTGTCATCAATGAGAATAGCGCCACGACTGCCATAACCGTGAAGAACTCGGGAGGCGTAGACACCAGCGACAGCTCTGATCCCACCAGTAGCGCCTGCCTGAAGAGTGATACCTCGATAGACATCGCTGCTGGCACGCTCACACTTACGAATACAGGTCAGGGCGGTCGTGCCATCAATAGCGAGGGTACGCTTACCGTGACCGGTGGAACCATCAATGCACAGGCTCAAGGTAGCAACTACGGTTCGTCAGGTGGCGGCGGTGGTGGCGGCTGGCCCCCGGGCGGTGGTGGACGTCCTGGTGGCGGCGGTAGTTCGTCGTCGAACGGCAAGAATGCCAAGGGCGTCAAAGCCAAGGGCGCCATCAACATCTCAGGTGGTTCGCTGACCGTGGGCTCAGCCAACCATGAAGGCTTGGAGTCGAAGTCTACGATGACCATCAGTGGTGGCAAGGTGTATGTGAAGGCTAGCGACGATGCTATCAATAGCAGTGGCAACTTCACCATCTCGGGTGGCTATGTCTATGCCTGGTCGACGGGCAACGATGGCCTCGACAGCAATGGCAACATGTCCATCGAAGGTGGCGTGGCACTTGGCTTTGCCAGCAGTAGCAACAATGCGGAGTCGGGAATCGATGTCGACGAGCGACACAACCTCTCCATCAAGGGGGGCGACATCTTCTCCATCGGTGGCCGCAACGACTTCAGGGCAGGCACCAGTTCGCAGACCTACAAGTCGTTCTCCACGCTCACGGTCTCTGCCAACAGCTATGTTGTTGTGAAGTGTGGCAGCACCCAGCTGTTTGCCGTGAAGATTCCTGCCAGCTATAGCAACAAATCAGGTGTCATCAGTGCGACGACATCTGCATCAGGCACCTTGAGTGTTGCATCGTCTTCGTCGGTGAGTGGTACGGAGGTGAACGGCTACATCGACTTGCGCTGAGCGCAGGAGTATGGAAAAGAGTAACTTTTTATTGTCATGTTATTATAATTTGGATAGCAATTTGGTATGTATATGTGTCTTCAATAGGTAATCTTTGAATAACCGATTCGAGAGAAAAAAAGGATGCAGCCCTCCTGCCGTGATGGCAGGAGGGCTGTTTTAACCCAAATCGGTCATTAGGCCGACGAGAGGTCTTTTTTCTAAATTATTGAGTCTTTATATGCCATAGCAGTATTTCTTTTGACATCTTGCTGCCATCATCATCTCGACGTAGCCCGCTACGCCTTCGATAATAATGGCAACAAACTGCTCAAAACAAATACTACTCTGACATAAAACCTAATGACCGATTGGGGTTTAATGTTGGTATATGCAGGGTTAAGAAGATTGGTTTGCTATGCTTTACCGAGGAAGTTGCTGCTGATGTAGTTGTTGAGAGTTTCGCGGTACAGATCGCCAATGGGCAGATAGGCCGCCTCTTCGTTTGGGGCCATCTGTGGTGGAGCCATCACGACGCGATTCTTGTTCACCTCCTGTATCTTTTGCAGGTTGATGATATAGGATCGGTGTATGCGCATGAAGCCCGTGGGCAGTTGTTCCTCCAGTTTCTTCATGGAGAGTAGGGCGGTGATGGGCTTCTGTGAGTCGAAGTAGATTTTCACGTATTCGCTCATGCCCTCGATGTAGCGGATGTCGTCAACAGAGATGCGCACCAGCCGGTAATCGGTCTTGAGGAAGAGGGAATTCCCTGTCGCTGCACCGGTTTGTCCCTCCGCACTTGGAGCAGAGAGGGCGATCATCTGCTCATATCTCTTCTTCACCTTTTCCGCAGCACCCATGAACTCGTTGAGGCCGAAGGGCTTCAGGAGGTAGTCCGCGGCATCTACTTTATAGCCTTCGATGGCGTATTCGGCATAGGCGGTCGTGAAGACGATGATGGGAGGTGCTGCCAGCGAGCGCACGAAGTCCATGCCCGAGAGGTCGGGCATGTTGATATCGCAGAAGATGGCATCCACCGATTCTTCTTCCAGAAATTGTTTCGCCTCAATGGCACTCTGGCACTGTGCTGCCAGTTGCAGGTAAGGCACCTTGCTTATGTATGTTGCGAGCTGCTGCAGTGCGAGCGGCTCGTCGTCGATAGCCATGCATTTAATCATGTGAGCGGTATGTTAAGTTCCACATTGTAGGTTTCTGCTTCGTCCTTGATGTCCAGCGTGTAGTTGCGGCCGTAGAGCAGGTCGAGCCGTTTCTTCACATTCGCCAGTCCCACACCGCCTTCGCTGATTCGTTTGCTGGCTGGCTGTGTGCTGGTCTGGTCGGCTTGTTTCTTGCTATTGCTGCAGCTGAAGAGCAGTCGTTGGTCTTCTGCTTGCAGTTTGATGCTGACAAACGACTGTTGCTGATAGCTCACTCCGTGCTTGAAGGCGTTCTCCACGAACGTGATGAGCAACATCGGAGCAATCAGACTGTCTGGCAACTCATCGGGAATGCTTATGCTAATGCTTACATGGTCGGTGTAGCGCAGCTGCATCAGTTTCAGGTAATTGCGCAGGAAGTCGACATCGCGTCCCAGAGGAACCATGGGGTGGTTGCCCTCATAGAGCACGTAGCGCATGAGCTTCGACAGGTCCACGATGGAGGTCTTCGCCTTTTCAGGATCGATGTCCACCAGTGCGTGGATGTTGTTCAGCGTGTTCATGAAGAAGTGTGGGTTAATCTGATACTTCAGATACTCCAGCTGGCTCTCTATGTTCTCGCGTTCCAAAACAAGCATCTGCTTACGGTCGCGATCGGACTTGAAGTAGAGTTTCACACCGATATTCATGCCCAGCAGCAGAATGAGGAATAAACTGTTCACGATGCCGCCTTGGGTCAGCAACAATGGCGGACCCGGTGGCATCTCGTCTGGCTTGGGTCCTCTGGGCTTCTGGAAGGGCGGGCGCTCGTTGTCGCCCTGCAGGTTGGGTTCCTCAGCTATGGGTGGCGGCATTTTGTCGTTTACTTCCATGCGTGGGCCAAACGCAGGCCTGCCACCCTCTTTGCGATGACTGCTATAGCAGTTGAAGAGCACGAACACAGCAACGAGACATCCCGTCGTTGCCAGGTAGAGTCGCTTACGCTCCTTATAGACTAGCAGCGGGGCCAACACGAAGTTGTGAACGAGGAAGATAATCAGGAAAACAGCAAAGATCTTCCATGCGTGGAAGATTTCGGGCCAGTGTACGGGAATCTCTTCACCGGTGGTGGACCTGATATATGAAGTCAGCACCGGCGCTGCAAAAAGCACCAGCCACAAAATGAGATAGAAGATGTTCTCCTTTTGGTTGCGTAGACTTAGTCTCATAGGCTTATTCCTGTTATTGTTATAACGCTTTGGAGGGTTGTTTTATTGTGCCATTCCTAGCAATCGCAGCTCCATGTTATAGATGTTGATACACAATGCAAAGTTAACAGACTGGCAGTTGTTTTGCAAATGTAATCAGCAAAGCGGCTCTTTTTTTCAGTAAATCAAGTTAAAAAGAGGAGGGGAGGAGCGTGGTATGAAAACTTTTTCGTAACTTTGCAGACTGAAAAAAGTCTATTTAACTCATTATGATCAAAAGATTCTCGCTATTACTGCTCCTCGTGAGCTTTGTACTCGCTGTCTCGGCTAACCCTATCGACAAGGCTGAGGCTCGTTTGGTGGCACAGGAATTCGTTGGCATCGATGATGCGACAAGTGACGATGTGCCCATTGCACCTTATTATATATTCTCGCGCGGAGCAGGTAAGGGCTTTGTTATTGTGAGTGGTGATGACTCGACGCCTCCCATCCTCGGCTATACCGATCAGGGCGACTTCGTGCTTGACGAGCTGCCCGAGCAGTTGAAGGCCATGCTTGAGAACTGGGCAGTGGGCATCGGAAAGATTCAGGCTGCACCGAAGCGCGTAGGACCGAAGCGTAGCATCAGCGAGCGGTTGGAGACGGCACGCCGTGGCGTGGAGAGTTTCAAGGAGAAATGGCAGGATGTGCCCATCCTCTGTCAGACCCATTGGCACCAGAGCTCGCCCTATAACGACCTGTGTCCTGTCAACGAGCAGGGCAAACGTGCTGTAACGGGTTGCGTGGCAACGGCAGCTTCGCAGATCATCTACTACTTCCGTAAGGATAATCCCGCCGAGCTGCAGCACAACACTCCTACCTATTCGTATGGCTATCCTGTGACGGAGTCGCTGCCGAAGGGCACACCCATAGAATACAACCTGATGAAACTGAGCGGCAGTGGCACCAGCAAGCAAAATCATGCAGTGGCTGTGCTGATGTATGCCATTGGCACTAGTTCGTATCTGACCTATGGCGAGTCGACGGGTGGGCAGCCCGATGACTGTGGTAAGGCCATGGCCAGCCAGTTCCTGCTCGACAACGACTATCGTGCTAAGTGGAACTACACGCAGCAGGCATGGGAGAACCTGATCTACAAGAGCCTGAAGGCCGGCAGCCCGATGCTCTATGGTGCCACGGCGAAGGACAAGTCGGGTGGACATGCCGTGGTCCTCGATGGCTATCAGTCGAAGACCGGCCTCTATCACTTCAACTTCGGCTGGGGTGGTCAGGGCGATGGCTGGTATACTGTTGATGACGAGAACGGCATGAATGGCTTCCCCTACGACCAGCGTGGCTGCATGAACTTCCGTCCGCGCAAGCCGAACTTGAAGGCCGAGATGCCTATTGATACACTATACCACCGTGCTACGGCAACCATCAACGTGCACGTAGAGAACAATGGAACGCTCCCTTATTCCGGTATCTCGTTCTATGTAAGCAGTGTGGACCGCCTGCCTAGCGCTGCTTCCAAGACCGACAACGATGTTGTCATCCCTGCCGGCGGTTCCGGCGATGTGACTTTCACGTATCGTCCCAGTACTTCACCATCGCGCTATCCGCAGCTCTATCTCTTTATCACCGATGCGAATAAGAACATCCTTGACTCGTGCGTCGTCCCCGTGAAAGAGAGTGTGGCCGACCTTGCGCTGAATCAAATCTCAGTGGATGCAGGCTCGGTGACTACCGAACTCGATGGTATGTCGTTTGGAATGGTGAACAACACGACGGCAACCGTCAGCGCCAGCTTCACCAATGGCGAGGAAGGCACGCTGTGCCAGCCCACAGTGAAGTGCCAGCTGAATGAATACAACCCAGAGACGAAGGATTGGGTGGAGGTAAAGCACACGTATGTCTCCAACGATGTATTTGAAGTCGGCGAGACCCGTCAGCTGCAGTTTGCTTTCCGCTCGCTGCAAGAGGGTAGCTATTACAAGGCTTATATTGATCGGAAGATTAGTGCTTCCGACGATTGCGAATTGAAGTATGCAACGGCCGACACGGTGGTTTATTTCACCGTGCGTCCCTCTGACTTCAGCATACAGATCGATGGCCGACGTGCAGTGGCTTCAGGTAATTGGAACTCCACGCTCTTCGAGAATGCGAAGGCCGATTCCACGGTTTGCTCCTTCGATTTCACCCAGGTGAAAGAGCTCACGGCTATTCCAGCAGTGGCTAACCCCAATGCCGTGTTCTTCACTTCTGCTCCTCTGGCAGGAGCCGCCAACGTGGTGTGTGACGGCAGTTGCGACAACCTCGTCATCGTTGCAGGCAAGGAGTTTAGTCCCGGTCAGGAGTTCGTAGCTAAGAAGATGTCCTTCGTGCTCCCGACAAGTAAAGCTGGCGAGTGGTGTGAGGCTTTCGTTCCGTTCCCTGTGACCGTGCCTTATGGCATACAGGCGAGGGTTCTTTTGTCGGCAGGATCGTCGAGTATGACCTCTGAGCCGGTTCGCGTGCTCAATGGCCAGTCGCCTGCCGTCTTCATCTCTGCTCACGACGGCCTGAATGCTTTGGAGGGAGAGAATGTTCCTATCGGCACCGATAGTGTGAAGACTGCCCTCGACGACAATGTGCGTTCCGCAACGGTTTACATTCCGATGGAAGCCAAAGCCATGCTGTTCGGCTTCAAGAGTGGTGCACCTTACTTCCTGCCGACGACCGAAAGAGCGGTGGCTCCCTTCCATACGATGCTGCTGAAGTACTCCGCCAATGGTGTGCGCGCCATTCCTATCTCTGATATCAAGTATCCTGATCTTGCCGATGTCATCAATCGTGCCACACTGCTTGTAGCCGAATATCCGCAGATGGCGGGAACGGCTGCGCTCGACGAGTTCCTGGCTGCCATTAAGAAGGGTGAAGATGCATTTACCTTCGTGACACCGACGAAGTCGTCGGAGATCCGTGAGGAGATTGATGCCCTTGAGGCAGCCATCGAAGTATTCCTCGATGCAACGGTGACCGGCATCGACGAGCCCGCAACACTGGCTGGCAGTGCCAATGGTCCTGCTGAATACTATTCGCTCTCGGGCGTTCGCCTGCAGGCTCCCAGCCGTGGTGTTGTCATTGTGAAGCGTGGTAACCAAGTTCGCAAGGTTGTCGTGAAGTAACACGGTAGCCCTGCGGGCGCTGGCTCGGAATAATTTATAAGCTTATATAGGCAGCAAAACCCCTCGATACGCCACGTATCGAGGGGTTTTCGTTGTGTCGACACTTGGACTCGAACCAAGGACCCCCACCATGTCAAGGTGATACTCTAACCAGCTGAGCTATGCCGACAAAATGTTATAGTGTGCAACGTCATCACCTTCCTTCTTCAGGAAGTGCGCCTGACAGGACTCGAACCTGCACGTCGCAAGACACCAGATCCTAAGTCTGACGCGTCTACCAATTCCGCCACAGGCGCTTGCGGAGATAGTTTGCGGGTGCAAAAGTACAATGTTTTTGTGAAATATGCAAATTATTCTGCATTTTTCTTTCGTTCTAGTTGCGTTTTTGCTCTTTTATAGCCTTTATGGTCCCTAAATGGTAGGCTGTCAATGCAGAAAACTCTTAGCGCAACAGTTTGCGGGCATACTCGATGATGGTGTCGATGCCCCGGGCGAAGTCAGCATCGGTGAGTGCGACAAAGTGGTCGGGATCGATGCCGAACTCTGTGGACTGGCCGTTACGGTCGTACATCGGACAGGCAGAGAACCGCACGCTCCAGCCGCAAGGAATCTCAGACGAGAAGGGCAGTCCGGCCCCGCCACCCGTGCGGTCGCCGACGATGGTGACGTTCGGACAGCACTTCATGTATTGCACAAACTCGTTGGCTGCACTGAAGACGCCACGATTCGTGAGCACCACGACAGGCTTTTGCCAGCGAATGCCCTTCGACGGCTTCAGCCATTGTTCTTCCATCTTCGAGAAGTCGTTGTGGCCGCGTCCCGTCTTATGCTGCATGTAGCCCACAAGGAGTTTCTCGTTGGTGAAGCGGGCAGCCAGCTGTTCGGCTGAGGAGACAAGGCCGCCACCATTGCTACGGAGGTCGATGATGAGGCCACGGCATGGCGATAGGGAGTAGAGGATGTCGTCGAGATTGCCCTCACCCAGTTCGCTTCCGAACGACGAGCAGCGCAAGTAGCCTGTCTGGTCGTCGAGGATGCGATACTGCAAGCCTGTGGCGATGCGGTAATCGGTGCCGAGGTAACGGCGGATGAGTGTGTCGCTGACGTTGGTTGGGTAGTCTTCCTGCCACGACCAGTTGCGAGCGATGTCGAATGAGGCATAGAGATTGACGTGTCCGTCGCGCAGTTCGGCAAGCATATTGGCCAGCACCTCGAACTGTTGCGTCTTCGTCATGGCGGCATCGAACTGCGGTTTGTAGCGGCGGTACACCTCGTTCCAGTCGAGTCCGTACTCCTTCTGCTTGTAGTCGAAGAAACAGTAGTGCTCGTCGATGATGCGCCACAGCGCCTCGAAGTTGCCCTGCGGCGTGTCGGCAAATTCGTCCTCGTCGACGCAAGCGACACAAAGCGACAAGGTAACAAAGTAACAAAGTAGCATACCAAAGTGACGAGGAAACCAAGTGATAAGTTTCCCTATCGCTTTCCACTGCCGGCTTTTTTGATTAATCCTTCTCATATAGTTACTCTGTTACTTTGTTACCTTGTTACTTTGTTATTTTGTTATCTTGTTATTGTCCATCCGAGCACTAGCAAGTGACTGATGTGATGTTGTTTCAAGTTGTTCACCTTGGCCTGTTGGTAGTCGCCGAGATAGCCGATGCGCAGCATGGATTGTGGCTTGCGGCGCGAGAGAGGAAAGTCGAATGTGAGCATGTGGCGCAGAGAGGGCGTCGCAGCGATGGTTGTCGGCACAATGTTATGATCGTAGTTGCCGCGCGAGAAGATCTCGTAGTACGACTGTCCGTAGTTGGGCGAGAACATCAGACCTGCCAAGGGAATGCTGAGTTCGTAGCGCAGGTAGGAGGTGCGGCGCAGCAGTTGCACCTGCTTCGTGACCGCTGCCGACGGAAGGAGTTGCACAGAGGCATAAGCTTGTGCAGGGTTGTTGCTGTTGCGAGTGTTGTAGAGTGCTCCTATCTGCGCTCCGATGCCACCACCTGCCTCCAGCGATAGCGTGGGTGTGAGTTGCCAGAAGCGGCGCAGATGGTAGCTGAAGTGGTACATGCCACCTAACTCGTCGTTGTTGTCGGCGCGGTTGCTGACGAAGGAGAACGTGCCCTCGTTGATGAAGGTCTGCATGAACTGTCGCCAGGGCTTGCGCTTCTGCGAGATGATGCGTAGGTCGCTGCCAACGTATTTCTCTTGCGAGAGATAGGTGTCGAGGATGCTGGCGTAGCCCATGCCAATCATGGTGGCCTTCTCCTGGGTGGGGAGGGGGGAGAGCTGCTCTTGATGGGTTGGCTCGGGGGTGGCTGGGGTTTGGGCAGGGAGCGGCAGGGAGAGTTGCGATAACATCGCAACAAACAGAACCGGCAGGAGTAAGGACTTCCTGAGTGGCTTCCTGATGGGGTGGGGCTGGTGTTGGCTACATGTCGTCATCGCTGAATAAACTTAGCTGACCAGTCTTTGGGTCGTACTTAAACTGAGGGCTGGGAGCATCGTCGGCAGGAGGAGTCGGGGTGGAGGATGGTGCCTCAATGGGTTGCTTCACCTCGGGTTTCTTCTCCGCTTGCTTCTTTTCCTCGGGCTTCTTCTCCTCTTGCTTCTTTGGCTTTGTCGGCTGCTTCTTGGGCTTCTCAGTCTTTTCGGCTGGTTTCTCTTCCGGCTCAGGAGTCACCTCGGGAGCTGGCTTCTTCGGCTCGGCTGCAGCCTTCTTTGCCTTAACTGGCTTGGCAGGAGTTTCTTGTTCAACGGGAGTAGCAGGAACTTCTTGCTCAATGGGAGTAGCAGGTGCCTCCTTCTCAGCAACGGGTTCCGGTTCAATAGGCTGTTCTGGCTCGTCAATGGGAACAGGCGTCTCAGGAACCTCTTCAGTAGGAGTCTCCTCGACAGGGGCATCACCTGTTTCACCGGTGCTCTCGTCTTCTTCGTCATCCGTTTCGTCGTTCTCGGGTTCTGGCAGACGAGTGGGCTCCAACTCTTCTACGGACTCTATCTTCCACATAGTGACACGCTTGCCCTTTGCCTTGTAGCCCTTCACGGCGATGAAGTCCTCGACATCTATCTCCATGGGTTCGCGCCAGGCATCGGCACCACCGAAGGTGACGCGGATGCGCGGATAGGGCTGGTCGGTGAGCATTATCAGCTGCGAATTCTTGTTGTCGCCAAGGAAGTTCTTCTTCGTCTTCGTGCTTTCCATGAGGAAGCGCTTGATGTAAGGATAGCCTTGGTTGTCGGCATCGTAGAGCATCGTGCTCCACACCTTCTCCGGATTGAACTTCTCGATGCGCATGATGTCATCCTCGTAGTGGTTGTTGAGGTCGAAGTTCGTGCAGTAGTAGTCGCAGTTCTTCAGAACGACCAATATCAGGTCGTCGTCGTAGAACTCGCCGAGATATTGCCCGTGGTCGTCGTAGTTCAATCGGTTTACATCCGGATCCCACCACACCTTCAGACCGCCGAGCGTAGAGTGTCCGAGACTCTTCAGCGAGATGCGGTGCACGGGATTCTTTGTCAGGATGTTTCCCTTCACGCCACGACCTTTGATAAGTACGTCGGCGAACGAGCGTTCCATAAACAGTTTCTTGTTCTTGCTCTTGGTTTGCAGGATAGAGTCGAAGGTAATCTTGATGACCTCCGCCTCACCGTTGGGGTTAGCGGTGAAATATAGAATCTTCGAACCAGGCTTTCCTTGCGTCAGGTCGACCTCTCTGTCGCGAGTGATGGATGGAACATTGAAGCGCTTGATGTAGCAAGGGCCGTTCTTTCCATCGCGGTACACCATATTATATGTCGTACGCGTGTCGTTCTTCTTGAACACCTGCAGGTGCAGGATGTTCTTGCCCACGAAGAGCTTATCGGCCACGCGCACCACCTTCATGCGTCCGTCGCGGTAGAAGATGATGATATCGTCGATGTCGGAGCAGTTGCAGACGAACTCGTCCTTCTTCAGTCCGGTGCCGATGAATCCCTCCTGGCGGTTGATGTAGAGCTTCTGCGTGGCCTCGATGACCTTGGTGGCCTCGATGCTGTCGAAGTTTCGAATCTCGGTGCGACGCGGGTGGTCCTTGCCATATTTCTCCTTGATGAAGGTGAACCATTCGATCGTGACGTCGACCATGTGGTCCAGTTTGTGGTTGATGTCCTTGATTTCCTTCTTAATGCGGGCGATGAGTTCGTCGGCCTTGTCCTTGTTGAACTTCAGGATGCGCTGCATCTTGATTTCCATGAGTCGCAGGATGTCGTCGCGAGTGATGTCGCGGATGAGCTTCTTGCGGAAAGGCTCCAACCGCTTGAACAGATGCTCGACAACGGCATCCATGTTGGGCGCCTGCTCGAACTCGCGATCCTTATACATGCGTTCCTCGATGAAGATGCGCTCCAGCGAGGCGAAGAACAGCTGTTCCTCAAGTTCACCCTTGCGAATCTCGAGTTCACGGCGCAGGAGTGACATCGTAGAGTCCGTGTTGTGGCGCAACACATCGCTCACGGTGAGGAACTGCGGCTTCTGGTCTTGAATGACGCAGCAGTTGGGCGAGAGATTGATTTCGCAGTCGCTGAAGGCATAGAGGGCGTCGATGGTCTTGTCGGACGATACGCCCGGTGCGAGGTGCACCTGTATCTCGACATCGGCAGCGGTGTTGTCGTCCACCTTCTTGGCTTTGATCTTTCCTTTTTCAATAGCCTTCAGGATGGTATCGATGAGCGACGAGGTAGTCTTCGAGAATGGTATCTCGCGAATGACAAGTGTCTTCTGGTCGAGTTTCTCAATCTTTGCACGCACCTTCAGAACGCCGCCTCGCTGGCCGTCGTTGTATTTCGACACGTCGATGCTTCCGCCCGTGGGGAAGTCGGGATACAACTGGAATGGCTCGCCACGCAGATAGCTGATGGCGGCGTCGCAGAGTTCATTGAAGTTATGCGGCAGAATCTTCGACGACAAGCCTACGGCGATACCTTCCGCACCCTGTGCCAGCAGCAACGGGAACTTCGCCGGCAGCACGATGGGCTCCTTGTTGCGACCATCGTAGGAGAGCTGCCAGTCGGTTGTCTTCGGGTTGAACACCACGTCGAGTGCGAACTTCGACAGTCGAGCCTCGATATAACGTGGCGCTGCAGCGCGGTCGCCGGTGAGAATGTTTCCCCAGTTGCCCTGTGTGTCGATGAGTAAGTCCTTCTGTCCCATCTGCACCAGGGCATCGCCGATGCTGGCATCGCCATGCGGGTGGAACTGCATGGTGTGTCCCACGATGTTTGCCACCTTGTTGTAGCGTCCGTCGTCCATGCGCTTCATGGAATGCAGGATGCGACGCTGCACAGGCTTGAAGCCGTCTTCGATGTGTGGCACGGCACGTTCCAGAATCACATAGCTGGCATAGTCGAGGAACCAGTTCTGATACATGCCCGACAAGTGGTGCACTGCCGATGCGTCGAAGCGATTGGCGGGGCGGTAGTCGGAGTGTTGCTCAGGGGCGTCGGTGCCCTCCTGGCTTTCCAAGCCTTCAAGGTCTTCTTGGCTATCTGAGGTTCCCGGATCTTCAAGGTTTTCCTGGGTCTCTTCCGTTTCGTTTTCGTTTAGAATTTCGTCGTCTTTTATCTTGTCGTCCATAGGTCTTTGGTAAATTATCATGCAAAAATACATAAAAAAAGTGAGAAAATTGTCATGAAAAGCAATTTTCTCGCAATAATCATGTAAATTTGCAGCGTTAAAAGTAGAAATGCAATAAGAATATGAAGATGGATAACATGAAGAGAATCAAAACGGCAGCAGGAGCAGTCCTCCTGTCTGCATTCCTGATGAGTGCAATGCCTGGCGATGGCACCATCACTCGTGAGGGTGCCACCACGATTGTCAATACCACCACAATCGGCAAGAGCATCGAAGGCTATGCCGGACCTACGCCCTTGAAGATTTATATCGAAAAGGATAAGGTGGTGAAGGTGGAGACCTTGCGCAGTCAGGAAGGCCCGAAGTACATGGCGAAGGCCAAGAAGCTGCTTGAAAAGTATCAGGGCAAGTCGGTCGCAAAGGCCAAGAAGCTGAAGGTGGATGCCGTCACGGGTGCCACGCTCACGAGCAATGCGCTGATGAAGAATGTCCAGAAAGGTCTCGAATACTACGAGAAGAACAAGTAACTATCCCGTAAAAACTATAGAAGAATCCGGCTGAGCTACGGCATCAGTCGGATTCTTTTTTGTCTGGATGCCACATGTAGTGATGCAAAAGCAGCCTAGTTATCGTGCAAAAGCAATCTAGTTATCATGCAAAAGCAATCCTTTAATGATGCTAAAGCAGTCTTCTAATCATGTAATAATTCATATTTTACAAAGTAATATATAATATATTACTCTCCAATATATGATATATTACTCGGCAATATATGATATATTACTTTGCAATATATGATATATTACTTTATCAAATGCATGCTCTATGCTTATGAAAGCTATGCTTTTGAAGGATAAAAGGCATGCTTTTGAAGGATAAAAGGCATGCTGTTGACGTATGAAAGCAATGCTATTGAGGGCCTGGAAGCATGGAAAAATGATGTGGATGCACAGTTTTTTCGTCATAATCTTCCATTTTTATGACAAGAATAGAAAATGTTTTCTTATCTTTGCACATGTAAAGTTTAATTGATCAAGAAAACGCTAAGAAAATGAAGAAACAATTTTTGGTTTTGGCATGGTGCCTTGTGCAGTGTGCAATGGGAATGGCTCAAGGCTGGGGAGCCCAGAGCAAAGTGGTCACCGACAGCATGTATAGCGAGACGCTGAAGGCGTGGCGGGCCTATAACGTGTTCATTCCCCGCAGTTTCGAACAGGATAAAGACCGCCAATATCCCGTGCTCTATCTCCTGCATGGCATGTGGGGAACCAACAAAGACTGGGACGGCCGCGGCCATGTGAAAGACGTGATGGATCAGTTGGTGGCTTCCGGCGAGGCTTGCGAGATGATTATCGTCATGCCGAATGCCGGAGGAGTAGTGGGAAAGGAGTGGAACGGCTACTTCAACATGAAGGGTTGGGCCTATGAAGATTTCTTCTTCAACGAACTGCTGCCGAAGGTTGAGAAGCAATATCGTGTCATCGGCGACAAGCAGCACCGGGCTATTGCAGGCCTTTCGATGGGTGGCGGCGGCTCTACGAGCTATGCCGAGCGCCACAGCGATATGTTTGGTGCATGCTACGCCATGAGTGCGCTGATGGAACTGCCTCAGTATACGCCCGAGCAGGAGCGAAACACCGACCTCGAGAGCATGGAAGGACAGCTCTATGTGTCGGTGCGCAACCTCGGCTGCACGAAGTTCCTGCGCGAAGCCAACGACGAGGTGAAGAAGCAGTTGCGTACGGTGCAGTGGTTTGTTGATTGTGGTGACGACGATTTCCTGCTCGACCGAAATCTGGAATTCTATCAGGCCATGCGCGAGGCTCGCATCCCTTGTCAGCTGCGTGTTCGCGACGGCGGCCACACTTGGGAGTATTGGCACTCGGCCCTTTACACCTGTCTGCCTTTTGTGACACGGGTGTTTAAGTAATAAACAGCCGACCCTCCCCGACCTTTTACGAGGAGGGTTTTCTTTTTTGGAGTACTTTCTGACCCTCAGATGTAGGGACGCGGCGTGCCGCATAAATGGATTTAGCTTTCCACCTCCATAAACGCGACAAGTCGCGTCCCTACATTTTCAGGGTTAAATTCTATATAGTAGTTTTCTTTTTTTTGTTTTTCATGTCACAAATCAGAAGCTTTTGCGTATAAGTGGCATAGAAACGAATCAATAACGCGTTAAAGGTGACAACCGAAGAGTTTAAGCAAGAGGCGCAGGCCATGCGCCCACAGCTCATCAACCAGGCCCGACGGTATCTTGGCGATACCGATGAAGCCGAGGATGTAGTGCAGGATGCACTGCTGAGGTTGTGGCAGATGCGCGAACAACTCTCATCGCCACTGGTCCGCATGGCCGTGGTCGTCACCCGCAACCTCGCCATCGACCACCTGCGTCGCCGCCGTCCTGCTGCCTCGCTCGAGTTGGTGGCTGCCGAAGAGGAACCGCAAACCGATCCTCGCACCGAACGAATCCTCGCCATCGTCGACACATTGCCGCCGCTGCAGCAGACCGTTCTCCGACTGCGCCACATGGAAGACATGGAGATGGCCGACATCGCTGAGCTCACCGGAAGTAACGAGGTGGCTGTTCGGAAGACGCTCAGCAGAGCCCGCCAGGCAGTGAGGGAAAAGTATTTGTTAATGCGAAAAGAAAAAGAAGTGAAGATATGATGAATGAACTTGAAATACGTACGCTGACCGAGCGATTCTTCAACGGCGAGACCACACTTGCCGAAGAGCGCCGGCTCTATCAACTCTATAGCGAGGCAGAGTCGTTGCCTGCCGACCTGGAAGAGTTGAGGGAGATGATGGCGGACCTGGGGGAACTATCAAAGAGACCCACCCCCCAGCCCCTCCCTGCATCGAGGGGAACAATTACTCATCGCAATCAGAAGGACATCCTACTCTCCTCCCTGCAGGGAGGGGTAGGGGGTGGGTCTTCTGCTCCTTCAGGAAGGGGCTGGGGGTGGATCTCTATTGCCGCCACCCTTCTCCTCTTCTTCACGCTGGGCTCCATGTGGTACGGCTACCAGCAGAAGAACGAGTGCGTGGCTTATGTCTATGGGGAACGCGTGACCGACCGGGAGTTGGTGATGCATGAGATGCACACCGCTATGGCCTCGCTCACCACCGACGATGCTACAGCTACGATGGAACAACAAATGAAAGAACTGTTTAGCGAATGAAGACAATGAAACGGTTATTAGTAATAGTGATGACGATGGTCTGCTGTCAGACCTTTGCACAGAGCGGCATGCACATTTCGGCCCTCTTCGAAGGGAAGATTGTGCCGATGAGGCAGATGGTGGAGACGCGTATTCGCGGAAAAGCCATCAGTAAGTACAAACTGTCGTATTTCCATAGCGTGCGCTTCAAGGCCGGCAAGGCGCTGGTGAAGATGGTTGACCACCTGGCTGCAGCAGACTTCGTGGCAGACTCGGAGAAACGGAAGGACCGCGAACCATGGAGCATGAACCGGTGGCAACACGGGAAAGGGAATTCTACGTTCACGCAGATGTATGAGTTGGCACCGCATGGTTCCACAAACCGCTACCTTTGCTATAAGGTTGTCAACGATTTAATGACGGTCATCTATATGGAAGGAACAGTCACATCGCTCAACGAATTAAGGGAAATATTTAAATAAGGATATAGAAAAAATAACAAAACAATAAATGACATGAAAACGAAAATGACTATTCTTCTGGCTCTGGCCACATGCGCCACTGCCTTTGCTTCGAATGGTTCCACACCCGAAGCCGACAACGACACACTTATCGTGAACAATCCCAGCAAGGTGACCGTCATCACTGGCGACTCGCTGCAGACCATCCGCATCGAAGGCCGCAACGACGACCCCGACTTCCACTATGAGAACACCCTGCAATTAGTGGACTCCAACTACGTCAGCACTCTTTCCCTAGACTCCGACAATTGGGATTTCTCGCTGCCCATCGGCAAGAAACGCGGCAATGAATGGGTTGAAAATGAAATGACCACACATATAGGTGTAGGCGGTTGTTTAGCTTTGGGTGCTCCTAAAGACATGGACGTATCGATGGTTTCGTCGGGGGAAATCTTTTGGACTGCATGTCAATATGACTATACAAAGAAAGGTAGCCACAGCACATGGTCGGTGGGGTTCGGTATTGGCTGGCGTAACTACCGCATGACAAGCAACATGCGATTCACGAAAACACCCGACAACAGTGTGATTATTACGCCTTATGAAGGCGAGAATGTTAGCCCGAAGTTCTCTCGGGTGAAGGTGTTCAGCCTACAGATGCCCGTGCTCTATAGCTACAAGTTCAATAGGAACTTTGCCTTGAGTGTAGGACCGGTGCTGAACCTGAACACGCATAGCAGTCTGAAGACGCGCTATAAGATTGACGGACAGAAATACAAGGACAAGGCAAATGATGCACGCGTCAATCCGGTGACGGTCGACTTCATGGGTATCATCAAAAATCCCATCATTGACATCTATGTGAAATACTCTCCCTGCAACGTGCTGAAGACTGACTATGCACCGAAGTTTCAGTCGCTCAGCTTAGGTATTTATATATAAGAAAAGGAAACCCGCCCCCTGGGTGTTAAAAAGATAAGAGGCACAGGACGCATCACTGCGTCCCATGCCTCCTCCCGGGTATAATAAGAAAACTTACAAATTACTCGTTTTTGTCAATCATTTGATTGGCTGTAAAGATACATCCTTATTTCACACGTTATAGCTTCGACATCTCGTCCAGATACTTCTCTATCTGGCTGGTGATGTATTTCTGTAACTTTTGTGCACTCTTGGTAAACCGAATGGTCCGCACTTCGTTGAGCTTCCTGTTCTGATAACGGTACATATCAATGATGAACTTATACATCTCCATCTGCTCATTTGGCGACAAGCAGTTGTCTTTCGCCACCTTTACCAATCCTTGGAAGTGAGTATCAATAGACTTGCTCAAAGTGAGAATCTGCTTGAAGTGCGGCTCCAATTGGAGGTACGATGTGTTTCGCATATTTTTTATCGCATCGAAAGTTTCGTCAATCATTTGCACATCGGCTTCGATGGCTTTGACTCTGGCGCTTATCTTTGCTGCCTCCTCTGGTGGTAATTTACTCCCTAAATATGTATAAACGTCTTCTACCCCTACGGTGTCTGCTATCATCATATCGGCATCATCGACTACAGAAACATTGTCAATAATCATATCGGCATCATCGACAACAGAAACATCGTCAATACCACGTATCTGCCGCTTATTAAGCAGGCTCTTGCCCGAATAGCGACCCACGCGGCGCTCATAGTCTCGGTCTTCGTCATAGTAGCCGTTGTGTGTGGTGATTTGGTACGTTTCGCCTGGCACAAAGTCAAGATTGGTCCATAAGTGACAGAGTGAACCGTCGGGCATGACCGTACGAATACGTCCCACCTTAGGCTTGTCAATTTCCACGCTGAAACTAAAGCGCTTGTTCTTTACAGGCATATACGCTATAAAAGCATCGTCGGCCTGTTTGTCCAGTTCCTCAGCGGTGTCGGCCATATAGACCACATAGAGGGAGTCTGTCAGGTCGTAACCCACGCGTCCGTCAATCCTGAAGGTATTCTTCGAAGATTCCTGATTCTTGGTATAAAGGTCGGGGCGCAGCGAGGAAATGCCATAGATGGTGCCTTCGGCTTTCGTGTCGAAAGCGTCAGTCTCCCACACGATGGCGTAAACATCGCGCAACTGGGGGTTCTCTATGTTCTTCGTAGCCAGAAACCACATCTCCTGTGAACTCTCCGTCCGGATAGGCAGCGTAGAGCTGCGCTGCCCGTCGGCGGTAACGACCTTGATATCGAACTGCTGACTGTTACCAGGCAGTAGGTGCAGAATCTGATAACTGAACGGCTCGTCGGCCATGAAGTCCTCGTCGATGGTCTTCAGTTCCTTGATGTTGCAAATGAAGTGCGTGATGCGCTCGGCTGCCTCGATGAGGCCGGTGTTCGGATTCTTCAGCACGGAATAGGTCTGGCCCTCTTTCAAGCCGAACTTGTCGCGGATGGACTTGAGCAGACGGAACACGCGGAGCGGATACTGTTGCTCCTTGTCCGTCATGATGGTAAGGTCGTACTTCTTCTGTGCTTTAGACTTCGATTGTGCCAGCGTTGGCACGGCTGCGCTACTTGCAATAAGCAGCATGATGATAAGACGTTTCATGATTCTCTATTGTTGTTGTGCCGTTTGTTCCAAGTTGTGTTTTGCAATCTCCAGTTCCAGTTGCACCCACTTCACATAGGCATCGTTGGCCTGCTTCTTCAAGAGTGCGATTTCTTCTGGCGTATAGCGATAGTTCTCCGGGCGGGTAATGGGAATGTCGCGTTCCGTCAGTACGGCGGGCATCGGTTCTAGTTGTGAGCATACGGAGAGTTGGGCGCTGACAGCCCCGTCCACACGATTAGGTGCCTTCATGACTGCCACTTCCGTTGTGGTTGGTTCTGCTGTTTGTGTTTGAGGCGTTTCTTGTGGCAGAGGGACCTCTTTTCGCAGAGTCGTTTCCCTCCTGACCCTTGCTCTTGGTTTGCTCTCGACGACAGCTACAACCTTTGGCGCTTTCCTTGCTTCTGCTTTCTGTGCAGTAATCCCCATTTCGCTTGTTGCCACTGTAATCGTTGGCTTTAGCAATGCCACCTCATTACTCTTCTCTTCGGGCATCATCAGCGTTACACCTACACCAACGATGATGAGCAGACATGCGGCAGCAGCAAGCCAGCGAAGGCTTTTTGTTCTCCCTTCCCTTGGGGAGGGGTTGAGGGTGGGCTCCTCCATGCGCTTCATCAGCCGTTCATTTAGGTCTGCAGGCATGGGTGGCTGCTTCTGCTCTCGATGGCGGATGGCTTCGCGCAGGTTATCGTCGCCTTGTAGCATGGTGTAGATATCGTTCTCGTTCATGGATGCATGGCTTTTATCATTTTGTAGAGTTTCTTACGGATTCGGCACAGTTGCGAGCCGACGGTAGAGGGTATGGAGCCCGTGACGTATGCAATGTCGGCAAGGCTCATGTTGTCGTAGTAGAACATCGTAATGATGGCCTGCTCATGCGGTGGGAGCGATGCCAAAGCTTCTTCAAGTGCCTGGACGGTATGGCTGTCGTTTGCATTGTCTTCAGGAATATCAACGAGGTTGTTGAACCCCAGGTCTTACTCGTCCATATAGACGATGTCTGGTTGACGGCGTCGCACGAAGTTGACGGATTCATGGTAAGCAATCCGGCAGAGCCATGTGGCGAGCGATGCTTTTCGGCTGTCGTAATCGCCGATGCCTCGCAATGCTTTGACAAACACATCCTGATAGACCTCCTCGGCATCTTCTTGCCGTACGACAATGCGCCGCACCAATTGGAACACGGCAGGACCGTAATCGCCGACAAGCCGTTGGCAAGCAGCGCGGTTCCGCTTCCGCAGTAGGTCTATGAACAGTTCTGTCGTTTGTTCCATTTTGATGTCCTTACACTATTATATACACAGAAGTCGGGAAAACATTGCAACCTTTCGCAAAAAAAAACGCACGGAACGCATTGCTGCGCCCCGTGCCATTTTTCTTCGCAGAATGAAGAATGGCTTACTTGTCCACTTGGAACAGCGGATCCTCAGGCATGACCATGATGGGTTTCTGCTCGTACTGCTTCAAAGTCTCGGCGGGGACGTATTGCTTGTCGACCACCAGACGGAACATATACTCCTCAAACCAGCGGTTGGTCATGATGAGGCAGCCGCCTACACCACTGGCTGCACCCCACGAGTTCTCCACTTTCCACTTCACAGGATTGCCGTCCTTGTCGAGGTCGACGGCCGTGAGTGTCATGGCGTGTGTCGAACCGCTGTCGAAGGTCATGATGCGCTGGGCCTTGTCCATCTTGAACTCCGTGCCGAACAGCGAGCCGTAGTCGTAGTTCTCGGTGTCAAGATAGCCGCGCTTGCGGTCGAACTGCTTGCCTACGTCGTAGCTGGAGTACAGCTTACGGCCGTCCTTCAGCGAAGCGATGGCCAGCTGCTCGATGTCCTTCATCGGCAGGTTCAGGTACTTCCAGTTCGTGCCGTCATAGGTGTGGCGGTCGTACTCCACTTCGTAGGTCTTGTAGTAGGGTCGGCGCGGGTCGTTCATCACCATGATGAATGTGCCGTTGATTTCGCGGCCCACCGTCTCCTCATAGAACTGCTTCGGTGTGTACTTGCGAGGTTCTCCCACCTGGCGGCCATCCTTATTCTTATGAGCGTAGGTGAACTCCTTCACCGGCTCGCCCAGCGTGATGCAAAGCATGCGATAGATGCCGCTCAGCATCTCGGTCTTGCGAGCCTGCACGGCCTTCGTAGAGGTCTTCGAGGCGACCATCTCGCGCAACTCCAGGCCGTATTCGCGCAGCTTCGATGAGATGATGCGAGCCATACGCGAGGTGTTATCGGCGGAGTAGGTTTCAGGTTGCACACCCTTCGGCACTAGTCCGTACTTATAAGCAAGGTCGGAAACACCGCAGAACGTTCCACCGTCGTTGATGGGGTGGTGGAAGAAGAACTGCACGCGGGTGTCGTCCATGGGTTTCGAGGCGTGGTCGATGACGCCCTGCAACATCAGGTTGGCCTTCTCCAGTTGGTCGTAGAAGAACAGGTAGTCGTGTGAAAACTCCACGGCGAGTGTGTCCTCATGCTGCTTGGCGAAGTTCGAACGCAGCACATTCAGACCCGAGAACATCCAGCAGCGGCCACTCGACTTCTGGTCGTGGATCGACTGTTTTGGCGTCTCAATGCTGAAATGTGTGTCGATGTCGCCTTGGTTCTGGAAGTTCTTTGCCAAGTCGTCGATGTTGTTCTGTGCAATGGCGTTGAAGAGCCCGCGGCTCATCGGCTGTTGTGCTTGTTGTTTCTCCATCTGCTGGAGCATCTGCGGTGTGATGCCGCCTGATGTCTGTGCCTGGGTGATGCCTGCCACGGCGAGGCTTATTCCCAGAAGGAAGAGTTTCTTGTTCATAAAGATTTCGTGTTTGGTTTGTTTCGTCTGCGAAGTTACAAAATAAATCCCGAATAACGGCATCGGTCTTTACTTTTTTAATAAATCTTGGGAAAAAGTTTGGGGATGAGCAGGAGAATCGTTAATTTTGCAGACAGAAACAAACGAAGATCATTACCGACCATGAAGAAAATGAATACCTTACTGATGGCTGCCCTCTTTTGTTGCAGCCCGCTGTTTGCCGACGATTGGATGCAACGCCTGCCAGATAGCGTCTATGTGGCCGTACTCTCTATTCCCGGTGCTCACGATGCTGCTACGGGCAGTGGGTGGGAAGAAGGAATGGAGGATCTGGGTGATGCCTTTGCCCGTACCCAGGACCTCGACATCGCCACGCAGTGGAGCATGGGCGTGCGGGCTTTCGACCTGCGACCTTGCGTCTACGAAGACTATATGAACCTGAATCATGGCATTGTGCCCACCAGTGTTCATTTCGAAGATGCCCTTCAGCTGCTGTGCGACTCGCTGACAGCCCATCCTTCGGAGTTCGTTGTCATCCATATGCTTCACGAGACCGATGGCGACATGGTGCAGGATGCCTACAACAAGCGCATCGTCGAACTGCTCGGACGCGATGACTTCAAGGATTTCTTCGTTCCATTTAAGAAAGATCTCACGGTGGGCGACATGCGTGGAAAGATTCTCCTGCTCAGTCGCGACCAGTATGCGTCGGTGCCTGTGGGTGGTTTCTTCCAGAACTGGACGGGCTCGGCCGACTGGGCTAAGCAGACGCAAGCACGCATCGTCGGTCCGCAGGGCGCCTCGTCGGTTCTCTATGTGCAGGACTATTCCGACACGCACAATAGCGGTGGGCTGACCACGAAAGTGAATGCCCTCAGCAAGTTGCTCACTTTCAGCATGGCACATAAGACCAAGCGGGTGGGTTCCATCATCTGGGTGTTTAATTTTGCGTCGGCCTATTCGAAGGTGGAGTCTATCTTTGGCTATGAGGTGTCGTCGAGCGACGGCTATCGGGAGAATGCAACCTATACCCACAGCGCTATCCTCGACATCCTGCGTGAGAAGCCTGCCGGCCCTACTGGCATCGTGCTCATGGACTATGTGGGTGTCGACCGCAGCGGCGATTATGAAGTAAAAGGCAAGGAGGTGCTTGAGGCCATCATCGAAAACAACTTCCGTTATCTGGGCGATGCTGCAGGTTTGGAGTCGCCGATGGCAGAAGAGAAGTCTAATATAAAGAAAGATGTGAAATACTTTTCCGTCGATGGGAAGAGTCTGCCAAGTGATGCGCACGGCCTTCGCCTTGTCAAGGGCAGCGATGGAAAAGTGAAAAAGGTGCTGCAGCCATAAGTTCAGTCGTCGTGAACTGTTGGGGCAGACCCCTGTGTCTGCTCGAACAACATGTCCAACCTGCACAACAGGTACAAGATATCGGGCAGACACAGGGGCCTGCCCTTACAATTGGTTACTTTTTACCTTCCTCGCTTGGCACTTTGTCCCATTCCTTCAGGATTTCCTTGGCGCGCTCCAAGTGCTTTTTATCACGACGGCCACGACGGTCGAGCAAGCTGGCGAAGTCGAAGGAGGCTATGCCACGTGGAGCTTCAGCGGCTCCCATCATGGCACCCATCTGTGCCCAAGCCTTGAAGGCGGCAAGCATTTCCGGGCTGGCTGCATTCACCTTTACCTCCGGCAGCATGTGCTCGATGGGCAGCAGATACATGGTGTCGCTCAGCTCTACCATGGCCAGCCGCTCGCGTTCATAGCGCACATGGCTGAAGGCGATGCTGTCGAAGAGCACAGGAATCGTTGCTCGTCCGAGATGATCGGTTTCTACCGATCGCTGCTGGTCTACTCGCACCGACACGCCCTTCACTGGCAAGTCGGTATCCATGTCGAGCACGGTGATGCTTCGCTGGGCTGTGGCTTCGTGGCTGAGCAGGATCAGTACGATCAGCAATAGGAATGGTTTGTACATATTAGCTTGTTTTGGCTGCAAAAATAATATGAAACTCACAAACATCCAACTTTCGACGTTTTTCTTAAACTGAATTATGGAAAAACAAAAAATATTTATATAATTAGCGTGAAAAAGTGTAATCTTTCCCTCGAAACTTGCATTTTTATCTTTCTTTTTTTAGACTTTCAACTTTTCTTCGTATCTTTGCATTTGCAATCTGTGCAAAAAACGGGTTCGGTCCTGTTGAGGGCTGCCCGGTAAATGTATCAAATGGAACAAACAAACGAAAGGCTGTTAAGCCAAATAACATATCCTGAAGACCTGCGTCGCTTGAAAGTGGAATCGCTGCCCGAGGTGTGTCAGGAGTTGCGCGAGGAGATCGTGAAGGAGCTCAGCGTGAACCCTGGACATCTGGCTTCATCGCTGGGTGTCGTCGAACTCACCGTGGCGCTGCACTACGTCTTCAATACTCCTACCGACCGCCTTGTGTGGGACGTGGGCCATCAGGCCTATGGGCATAAGATGCTCACTGGTCGCCGCGAGCGCTTCTCCACCAATCGCAAGCTGGGCGGCATTCGCCCGTTCCCGTCGCCCGATGAGAGCGAGTACGACACATTCACCTGTGGTCATGCCTCCAACAGCATCTCTGCCGCACTGGGCATGGCGGTGGCAGCGAAGACACAAGGCCATCAGCCCGCACCGAAGGTGGTGGCCATCATAGGCGATGGTGCGATGAGCGGCGGTCTGGCTTTCGAGGGACTCAACAATGTGTCGTCCACCGATAACGACTTGCTCATCATCCTGAACGATAACGACATGTCGATCGACCGTGCCGTTGGCGGTATGGAGAAATATCTTCTGCAACTCGACACCAATGCCACCTACAACCGCTTGCGCTTCAAGGCTTCGCAGTGGCTGAAGGCACGTGGCATCATGAACGACAACCGTCGCAAAGGTCTCATTCGACTGAACAATGCGCTGAAATCGGCACTGGCCCACCAGCAGAACATCTTCGAAGGCATGAACATCCGCTATTTCGGACCTTTCGACGGACATAACGTTGAGGAGCTGGTGCGCATTCTCAGGCAGCTGAAGGAAATGCGCGGACCGAAGCTCCTGCATCTGCACACCACGAAAGGCAAGGGCTACAAGCCTGCCGAACAGCAGGCCACCATCTGGCATGCACCTGGAAAGTTCGATGCCGAGACCGGTGAACGCCTGGTGAGCGACAACAGCAACGAGCCTCCTAAATATCAAGATGTGTTTGGTGAGACACTCCTTGAGCTGGCCCAGCAGAACGATCGCATCGTCGGTGTCACACCGGCCATGCCGACGGGTTGCTCCATGAACATCATGATGAAGGCCATGCCCGACCGCACGTTCGATGTCGGCATTGCCGAAGGCCATGCAGTGACGTTCTCTGCCGGTATGGCGAAAGAAGGTCTGCTGCCGTTCTGCAACATCTATAGTGCCTTCTCGCAGCGTGCCTACGACAACATCATCCACGATGCAGCCATCCAGAAGCTTCCCGTGGTGCTGTGTCTCGACCGTGCAGGCCTTGTCGGACAAGACGGCCCCACCCATCATGGCGCCTTCGATATGGCATTCCTGCGACCCATTCCCAACCTCACCATTGCCTCGCCGATGGATGAACACGAGTTGCGGCGACTGATGTTCACCGCCCAACAACCGGGCCAGGGCACGTTTGTCATCCGCTATCCGCGTGGCCGCGGCGTGCAAGTCGACTGGCGTTGTCCGTTCGAGACCGTCGAGGTAGGCACAGGGCGCAAACTCCACGACGGCACGGATGTGGCCGTTCTCACCATCGGTCCGCTCGGAAACGATGTGGAGGAGGTCATTGCCACGCTCGCTGCCACGAATCCTTCGCTCTCAGTTGCTCACTACGACATGCGCTTCCTGAAGCCGCTCGACGAGCAACTGCTGCACGAAGTGGGCCAGCGGTTCCGCCGTATTGTCACTATTGAGGACGGCGTGCGCAATGGTGGCTTCGGCTCGGCCATCCTCGAATGGATGAGCGACCACGGCTATCAGCTGCAGATGACACGTCTCGGCCTTCCCGATAGCTTCGTTGAACACGGCACCATCGATGAGCTTCGCCACATCGTTGGCCTCGACCGGCAGAGCATTCTGAATGCCATCCAAGGCATCAACGCTCATGACTTGAACTCCAACAGCCAACTCTAAACAGAACTTAAACCCATGAAGATTATCATCGTAGGCGCCTACGCCATCGGAACCCATCTGGCCAAGCTGCTCTCACGCAACGATCACGACACGGTGCTCATCGACTCCGACCCGGAGCGTCTGTCGGGCATCAGTGCCGACTACGACCTGATGACTGTTCAGGCATCGCCGTCGCGAATCCAGACGCTGCGGGATGCCGGTGTTGACGATGCCGACCTGTTCATTGCCGTCACGCCCGACGAGAACTTGAACATGAATGCCTGTATGCTTGCCAAGGCCCTTGGCGCCCAGCGAACAGTGGCAAAGGTCGACAACAACGAGTACATGGACCCGAAGCTGAAGTCGTTCTTCGAAGGTGTGGGCGTCACCTCGCTCATCTATCCGGAGAACCTGGCCGCCATCGATATCGTCAACGGATTGAAGATGTCGTGGGTGCGCCAGCGCTGGGACGTCCACGACGGCGCACTTATCATGCTTGGCATCAAGCTGCGTGAGACCTGTGAGATTCTCAACCAACCGCTTAAGGACCTCTGCAAACCCGAGTCGCCTTATCACATCGTGGCCATCAAACGCGAAAACGAGACGATTATCCCGCGTGGTGACGATGTGCTGATGCTTCACGACATCGCCTACTTCATGACCACGCGACAGTACATTCCCTACATCCGTGGCATTGTGGGCAAGGAGCGCTATGCCGATGTGAAGAACGTCATGATCATGGGTGGTGGCGCAACGGCTGTTCGAGCCTGTGCACTGATACCAGAATACATGAGTGTGAAAATCTTCGAGTCCAATGAGGCACGCTGCGACAGGCTGAATGAGCTACTTCCCAACAAACGAGTGATGGTCATCCACGGCGACGGCCGCGACATCGGTCTGCTCAACGAGGAAGGCATCAAGAACACGCAGGCCTTCGTCGCCCTCACGGGTAATGCCGAAACGAACATCCTCGCCTGTCTCACCGCAAAGCGCTTAGGCGTGCGTAAGACGGTGGCAATGGTCGAGAACTTCGACTACATCTCTATGGCCGAAAGCCTCGACATCGGTACTATTATTAATAAAAAGGTGTTGGCCGCCAGCTACATCTATCAGATGATGCTCGATGCCGATGTCCACAACATTCACTTCCTCATGTCGGCCAATGCCGATGTGGCTGAGTTCACTGCCGAACCCGACTCGAAGGTCACCCACAAGAAGGTGTTCGAGCTCGGCTTGCCGAAGGGAACCACCATTGGCGGACTCGTGCGCAACGGCGAGGGACACCTCGTCAGTGGCGGCACGCAGATAGAGGCCGGCGACTCGGTGGTGGTGTTTTGTCATGAGGTTGACATGTCGCGAATCGAAAAATTCTTCCGTTGATTGAAATATTCTTCCGCTGATGCTCAACTTCAAGATTATCTATAAAATCATCGGCACGCTGCTCTTCATCGAAGCAGGAATGATGGTGCTGTGCATGGGACTCGCCCTCTATCTGGGCGAGGACGACTCGCTGGCCTTCGTCATGTCGGTGTTCATTACCATATTGGGTGGCATCCTGTTCAAATATGTTGGCCGCGACTCTGATAACTCGCTGGGCCGCCGCGAAGCTTATCTGCTGGTGACGCTCACGTGGATCATCTTTAGTTTCTTCGGTTCGCTGCCATTCCTCATCAGCGGTTACATCAACGACTTCACCAATGCCTACTTCGAAACCATCTCCGGTTTCACCACGACAGGCTGTAGCATCCTCGACGATGTAGAGATTCTGCCGCATGGCCTGCTCTTCTGGCGCACGATGACGCAATGGATTGGCGGCTTGGGAATCGTGTTCTTCACCATCGCCATCATCCCCTCCCTTGTTGGAGGTAATGTGAAAGTGTTCTCGGCTGAGGCCACCGGTCCGATTCGTGCAAAGATGCACCCGCGGTTGAGCACCACGGCGAAGTGGATTTGGAGCATCTATTTCATGCTTACCATCGGCTGTGCTGTTTGCTACTATGTGGCTGGCATGGGACTCTTCGACTGTATGAACTATGCGATGACCACCACCGCTACGGGTGGTTTCTCCACACACAATGCCAGCACAGGCTACTTCCATAATCCTTACATCGACTACACGGCCATCGTGTTCATGTTCCTCTCTGGAACGAGCTTCACATTGCTCTATACCACCCTCTTCAAGGGCCGCTTCCGTCAGTTCTTCCGCAATTCCGAGTTCCGTCTGTATGTCTTCGCCGTCGTCGTGGCAACGGCGTTTATCACCGTATTCCTCATCCGCGACAACCACTATGAAGCCCTTGATGCCATCCGTGTGAGCCTCTTCCAGGTCACCTCGTTTATCACCACCACCGGTATCTTCAACGACGATGCTGCCCAGTGGCATCACATCACTTGGGTCGTGTTGAGCTTCTGCATGTTCTTAGGTGCCTGCTCGGGGTCTACCAGCGGCGGCTTTAAGTGCATTCGTATGGTGATGGTGTTCAACATCCTGCGCAACGAGATGCGCCGCATCCTGCATCCTAGGGCCGTACTCCCCGTGCGTGTCAACGACAACACCATCCCTTATTCCTCGCAGGTGACGTTGCTGGCGTTCCTCACCGCCTATATGTTCCTCTGCCTGTTCACCTATTTCTGCATGATTCTCATGGGTGTCGACAGCACCAATTCCATTACGATTGCCCTGAGCTGTGCCAGTAATGTCGGTCCTACGCTCGGTCTGGAGATTGGTCCCACGATGTCGTGGGGCATCCTACCCGCTGGCGTGAAGTGGCTTCTCTCCGGCCTGATGCTCATGGGCCGTCTTGAAATCTTCACCGTCATCGTGCTTTTCACCCGCGCGTTCTGGAGGGAGAATTAAAAGCCCCCTAAAATAGGGGGTTGGGGGTCTTGAGTAATATCTCTGTCCCCAAACATCATTGATATAGAGTTCATTCACATATTGTATCACGAGACCTCAATTCCCCTATGTTAGGGGGCATAAAGATGTACTACAAATTCACTCCTATTTTAAAAAACACCATCTGGGGCGGCACGAAGATTGCGCCGTTCAAGAACATTCAGACTTCGCTGCGTAAAGTAGGCGAGAGTTGGGAAATCAGTGGCGTGCCCGGTAATGAGACCATTGTCAGTGGTGGCCCTTATGCAGGTCGCAACCTTAACGACCTAGTCGCTGAACAGAAGGAGGCTTTGGTGGGCAAGGCCAACTATGATCGCTTTGGTAACGAGTTTCCATTGCTCATCAAGTTCATCGACGCCCGCGACGACTTGTCCATACAAGTGCATCCCACCGATGAGATTGCGCACCGTCAGGGACGCGAGCGCGGAAAAACCGAGATGTGGTATCTCATGCCCTCTGAGCCCGAGGCCACGCTGCTTTGCGGACTGAAAAAGCACATCACGCCCGACGAGTACAAGCAGATGGTCAGCGAGAAAACCATCGTTGATGCCATTGCCCGCTACCCCGTCCACGAGGGCGACTGCTTCTTCTTGCCCGCAGGCCGCATCCATGCCATCGGTTCTGGCTGCTTCCTCGCAGAGATCCAGCAGACCAGCGATGTCACTTACCGCATCTACGACTTCGACCGCCATGACGACCTTGGCCGTCCACGCGAACTGCACACCGAGCTTGCTGCCGAGAGCATCAACTACGACGTGCTCCCCGACTACCAAACCCACTACACACCGGCGAAGAACCAGCGCGTGCAGCTCGTAGAGTGTCCGTATTTCACCACTTCGGTCTACGACCTCGACCAGCCTATCAACCTCGACTACACCGCCCTTGACTCCTTCGTCATCCTCATCGGACTCAGCGGGGCAGGCATCGTCACTGAGGCTGACGGCACGCGCTTCGTGCTTCGTGCCGGCGAAACCATTCTCCTGCCTGCCACCACAGGCCGCCTGAGTGTAGAAGGCACCGTGAAATTCCTTGAGACATACGTAGGCTAATCGCTTGATATTCATCCTTTTAGCATGCTACTGGCATGCTATAAACCTCGCGCAGCAGTGAGGCACACTTCGTGCATCATTGCTGCCGCTTTTTTGCAGCATGTCTGCCAAACTTCCGCAGCACGTCTGCCATCTTTAGGCAGCATTGCTGCACACTTTAGGCAGCATTGCTGCACAACTTAGGCAGCATTGTGGCACACTTTAGGCAGCATTGCTGCACAACTTGTGCCAACATTCTGTGGCACATCTGGCACTATCATTTCGGCAGTAGAGGTCTATGAATCATTTAGGTAAAGATATGTTAGGTGGCACGAAAGACAATTCATTTTTTAACTATGGTGATGATTCTAAGGAATTGAATCATAAAGGAAAAACGTGTTAAAAATGTGAGATGGCTTGCAGGATAAGATGAAAAATGCTAACTTTGCAATCAGAAACATACAAGGAGTTAGCATCTTGTGAGTTGACTACAAGACATTGGTGCTTATCATGAAATAAAGATTATGAGTTACGATATCATGGTTATAGACCGTCATGAGCGGTTTGTGAAGGTTAAGGATTTCGAGGCATGGTTTGACAAAACGACCCAGTGGGACGAACCTCTCGACTACAACGACCCCAGTCATGCCACCCAACGACTGCAGGCGTGGTATGAGAAGATGAGGGAGACGGTGCCGCCGATGAACGGTCCTTATGCCAGCGAGGACAATCCGGATATAGCTGCCGACTATTCTATTGCCCGCGATGCCATTTACGTGGCGATGTCTTGGGAACATGCCAAAGAGCAACGCGTAACGGCTTGGAGGTTGGCCATGCAACTTGGGTTGGCATTCTTTGACATTAGTGGTACGAGTTGTGTTTATTATCCTGACGGTTGGAAACTGTTGTGCACTGGGAAACAGAAACAAATAGAGGAAGCAGAGGAGGAATACAACAAATCTGAAAAGCACCTGGTGAATATTTTCATAGTCTGTTTTTTGTTGTTGTGCTTGTTGTTCATAACGTATTTTACTGGCAGCAAAGAATTGAATACAATTCAAACCGTTGTGACTTTACTCACTTTTGCTGTCATCGGCGTCGACGGTTGGCTGTTGTCGGCAGCAAAGAAGAAGCGTGACAAGAGGCTTGCTGAAATTGAAAACGAAGAAGAGAAAAAAGTGGATATTGACGTCTATTATCCTACTTTCATGATTCCTGACCAAACGTTGAAATCCATCATACGCAGTGTTCCTTCCACCCGGGTCATCCTTTATGATTACATCAAAGACCATTCTATCAGCAAGGAGTGGAAGGAATGGGCTTTCAGCATGATGGAAACTGGCTACAATACGGATGGAATTGTGCAACTGGCAGGAGAAGATCTGTCAATGAATCCTTTCGAATTCAAGGAACTTGCCAGCCGCATCTTCAATGAACTTGGCATTTGTGTCTCGCCTCAATTAGCTTATGAGCAATACATTTTGTGGATAGCAAATCAAGTTGACCACGGCGAGCTATCAGCTAAGGAAGGTTTTCAAATTCTATATGAAGCGGCTGTAGATTCTGAATATGATGATGCCTTCATGGCATTTTATCAACTGAACGATGCTTTTGGAATACTGGTAGACCAAAACGGGTATTCAGAAGATGCGATAGAGCGAATGCGAAGGGATGTCTTCATGAATTATCTGATGCAGAATGGCAGCGATTCGCATTAGCCGTTCAGCGCTGTAATCAGAGTTTTTTCACCTTTGGATGCAATAAATGACGATTGCGTCCGTTATTTTCCTGTATATATACAAATTTTTAGAGGTGTATGATAGAATATATTAAGGGCGAGCTGACCGAGCTGACGCCTGCTTTGGCTGTTGTAGAAGCGGCCGGAGTGGGGTATGCGCTGCAGATTTCGCTGAATACTTATTCAGCCATACAAGGCAAGAAAGAGGTGAAGTTGTACGTCCACGAAGCCATTGTGACGGGTGGACGCGACGACTCATTCACGCTGTATGGCTTCTCGACGAAGCAAGAGCGCGAACTCTACCAGATGCTTATCACGGTGAGTGGGGTAGGGGCGAACACGGCGCGCATGATTCTTTCGAGTCTTTCGCCGAAGGAACTATGCAATGTGATTGCCAACGGCGATGAGCGCATTCTGAAGGGTGTGAAGGGCATTGGCCTGAAGACCGCCCAGCGCATCATCGTCGACCTGCGCGACAAAGTGATCTCATCGGGTGTGGCCAGCGAACTGCATGCCGGTGGCGCGACGGCCGCTACTGCGGTGGCGTCGCCTGTCAGGGACGAGGCCGTACAAGCACTCACAATGTTGGGCTTCTCGCCCGCCCCAAGCGCGAAGGTGGTGTCGCAGATTCTTGCCAACGATGCCACGTTGCCTGTGGAACAGGTCATCAAGCTGGCGCTGAAGATGATCAAGTAGGGTCTGCGCCTGCGGCGCTGTTAAGAAGGGTTGAGAAGAGTTAAGATGCGCCTGCAGCGCGGTTCAGAGAAGGGTTGAGAAGGGTTAAGATGCGCCTGCGGCGCTGTTAAGAGTAGCCCTTCGGGCGGTTGAGAATGGTTAAGATGCGCCTGCGGCGCGGTTGAGAACGGTTAAGATTTTTGTAATTAAACAATGAGACAACGAACACGAGCACTGATGACGATGCTACTGGCCATGTTGATTGTGGTCAGCTATGCACTGGCTGTGCCCGTGTTTCAGGACGACCTGACACGCCGCCGACAGCAGAACCGCAATCCGCAACAGGTGGGTGGAGCGCAGCAGGCAGGCGGTTTGCAGCAGGGCCGCAACCCACAAGGGCGTGGACTGCAGCAGGGTCGTGGCTTGCAGCAGGGCAACCTGCGTGGCCAGCAAAATCGCAATCGTAACGGCGGTCAGCAGGACGATGATAAAGAAAAGAATAAGGTGGACGTGGCCGAGCAGCCCATCCTCGACGACGATGAGGAGATACCCGATTCATTGCTGAACCCCCGCTGGAAGATTCAGCGCACCACTCCCATCACCTACGACGACCTGCAGCAGAACCCCTCCGACCTGCAGCGACCCGAGAACATGAAGCAGCAGGTGGAGTATAACGACACGCTCGACCGCTACGTCATCGGTTCGAAGATTGGCCAGCAGTGGATTGCTGCACCCATTATGATGACTCCAGAGGAGTACTTGAACTGGAGCACCACGCAGCAGATGCGCAAGTTCTTCCGCACGAAGAACGATGAGATATACCAGGCAAAGGGTAAGGAGAAGTTCGACTTCACCGATATGCACTTCGACCTTGGTCCGGCAGAGAAGATATTCGGTCCCGGCGGTGTGCGCATCAAGACGCAGGGTACCGCAGAGCTGAAGTTCGGTGCCACGCTGAAGAACATCGACAACCCGTCGCTTCCTGTTCGCAACCGTAAGACCACCACGATGGACTTCGACGAGAAGATCAATCTGAGCGTGAATGGTAAGGTGGGTGACAAGGTGAACATGAACCTGAACTACAACACCGATGCCACGTTCGACTTCGACTCGCAGAACATGAAGTTGAAGTACGACGGCAAGGAAGATGAGATTATTCGCCTTGTAGAAGGTGGCAACGTGTCGTTCCCCAGCAACTCAAGTCTTGTGCGAGGTGCCTCGAGCCTGTTCGGTCTGCGCACCGACTGGCAGTTTGGTAAGCTGTCGTTGCAGACGGTAGTGAGCCAGAAGAAGTCGTCGTCGAAGAGCGTAGGCTCGAAGGGTGGCGTACAGCTCACGCCCTTCGAGATTGATGTGGCCGACTACGAAGAGAACCGCCACTTCTTCCTTTCGCAATACTTCCGCGACCGCTACGATGCCGGCATGCGCACATTGCCTAACCTCACCACCGGTGTGAAAATCAACCGCGTGGAACTTTGGGTGACCAACAAGACCGGTACGACGACCAATACCCGCAACATCATCGCGCTGACCGACCTTGGCGAGAATAGCAAGGTGTCGAATCCACGCTGGACAGTGTCGGGGGCACTTGTGCCTTCGAACCAGGCGAACAGCGAGTATGGCTCAATGGTGAATGAGTATGGCGAAGCCCGTAACATCGACCAGACGTCGACAGTGCTCGATGGCATTCCGAAGTTCGTGGGCGGCAGCGACTATGAGAAGCTGCAGAGCGCCCGTCTGCTGTCGTCGTCGGAGTACACCGTGAACACGGCGCTGGGCTATATCTCCTTGCGCACCGCCCTGCAGACCGACCAGGTGCTGGCCGTTGCCTTCGAGTATACCTATGGTGGACAAACCTACCAGGTGGGTGAGTTCGCTTCCGATATCACCGACGTGCAGCAGGCCCTCTATGTGAAGGCGCTGAAGAACACGTCGAACAACCCCTCGCAGGGTAACTGGGACCTGATGATGAAGAACGTTTACTACCTTGCTTCATCGGTAGAGAAAGATAAGTTCCGCCTGGACGTGAAGTTCCAGAGCGACACCGCGGGCGTGTACCTTACTTATATACCTGAGCCACAGGTGAAGAGCGAGATGCTCATCAAGGTGCTGGGTGCCGACCGTCTTGACAACAACATGAAAGCCCACTCGAACGGACGCTTCGACTACGTGGAGGGCTACACCGTGCAGAACGGCCGTGTGTTCTTCCCCGCTGCCGAGCCTTTCGGTGAGTATCTGTTTAAATACCTCAAGGCCAAGGGTGTGAGCGAATCGAAGGCTGCCGGCTATGCCTTTACCGAGCTCTACGACTCCACGAAGACCATCGCAAAGCAGATAGCCGAGAAGGATAAGTTCGTGCTCGTGGGACAGTTCCGCGGCTCGGCCGCCAACGTCATCTCGCTCGGTGCCTACAATGTGCCGCGCGGATCGGTGGTGGTAACGGCAGGTGGTGTGACGCTTACCGAGGGTAGCGACTACTCCGTGGACTACAATGCCGGTGAGGTGACCATTCTGAACCAAAGCATCCTCGATGCCGGAACGGCCGTGAACGTATCGCTCGAGAGCAATACCGACTATGGACAGATGCGCAAGACGATGGTGGGCGTGAACTGGGCGTACGACTTCTCGAAGAACTTCCAGCTCAGTGGTACGCTGCAGCACCTCTCCGAGCAGGCCCTTACCACAAAGGTGGGCATGGGCTCTGAACCGTTGAATAACACCATTTGGGGTCTGAACATCAACTGGAAGAAGGAAAGCCAGTGGCTGACGAACATGCTCGACAAGATTCCACTCCTGCACCTCACGCAGCCTTCGCAGATCTCCTTCACCGGTGAGTTTGCCCAACTCATTGCCGGACAGAGCCACGGCACGCAGGACAATGCCTCCTACATCGACGACTTTGAAAACACCGAGAGTGAAATCGATGTGTCTACGGCTACGTCGTGGACGATGTCGAGTGTGCCGTCGATGTTCAGCGAGAGCCGCGACAAGACTGGCCTTACCAGCGGCTACAACCGTTCGCAGATGGCCTGGTACACCATTGACCCGCTCTTCACGCGCCGCTCGTCGAGTCTGACGCCCAGCCACATCAAGAGCGACCTCGACCAATTGTCGAACTTCTACATCCGTGAGGTCTACACCAACGAGCTCTTCCCCAACCGCGACCAGAGCAACTACAGCGGAGCAACTGCCACTCTGCCCATCCTGAACATTGCCTACTACCCCAATGAACGCGGTCCGTATAACTTCAACCCCGACCTCTTGCAGAATGGTTGGCTGAATAATCCCACGCAGCACTGGGGCGGTATGATGCGCAAACTCGAGACCACCGATTTCGAAGCTGCGAACATCGAGTACATTGAGTTCTGGCTCATGGATCCTTTCCTCTATTCGAACCAGCAGGACAACGCCCATGAGTATGGCGGTGACTTCTACATCAACCTCGGTGAGGTGAGCGAGGACATCCTGCACGACGGTAAGAAGTTCTATGAGAGCGGTCTGCCCGTCGACGGCTCGCAGGCCTACACGTTCACACAGTGGGGAAAGATTCCGACGCAAAGCACCGTCACCTATGCCTTCGCCACAACCAGCGGCAGCCGCCCGCGGCAGGACGTGGGCCTGAACGGACTGACCGACGAGGAGGAACGCACCTTCGAGTCGTACCAGGACTTCCTCACACAGATTCAGGGCAAGGTGTCGCCCGCCGTGTTCGACTCCATCATGAACGACCCCGCCAACGACAACTATCACTACTTCCGCGGCAGCGACTACGACCAGATGAGGGCCGACGTGATCCGCCGCTACAAGTACATCAACAACCCACAGGGCAACTCGCCCGACAACGACTCGCGCACCGAGGGTTACGACACGAGCTACAAGACAACGCCGGACGTGGAGGACATCAACCAGGACTACACGCTGAACGAGTACGAGAAATACTATCAGTATAAGGTGTCGATACGTCCCGAAGACCTCGTCGTAGGTCGCAACTACATCGTCGACAAGCGTGAGTACACGAAGACGTTGCGTAACGGCCAGGACGGTCGCATCACATGGTATCAGTTCCGCATTCCTCTCGACGACTACCAGCAGCGCGTGGGCTCTATCAACGACTTCACGTCGATACGCTTCATGCGTATGTTCCTCACTGGTTTCCAGCATCCCGTGGTGATGCGCTTCGGTACGTTGTTCCTCGTGCGTGGCGACTGGCGCGTCTATGAGCAAAGTCTCGACAACAGTGGCTCGAAGTCGGGTAAGATGACCGTCAGCGCTGTGAACATCGAGGAGAACAATGACATGACTCCGGTCAACTATGTATTGCCGCCGGGCATCCGTCGCGACACCGACCCGTCGCAGCCGCAGCTCGTAGAGAGCAACGAACAAGCGCTGTCGATGGTGGTTAGCAATCTAGGCAATGGAGAGTCGAAGGCCGTGTATAAGAACACTACGCTCGACCTGCGCCAGTACAAGCACATCCAGATGTTTGTGCATGCTCATGCCTTCGAGGAGAACGTCACCAGCCTCGCTGACAACCAGTTGGCTGTCTTCGTGCGTCTGGGTAGCGACTATAAATCGAACTACTACGAATACGAGATTCCCCTGAAGCTCACGCCCGAGGGACACTACGACCGCTACTCGCCGCAGGACTGCCGTTCCGTGTGGCCCGAAGAGAACATGTTCGATGTGCCGCTGAGCATCTTCACCGCATTGAAGAAGGCCCGCAACCGCGCAAAGGCGGAAGGCTCGGCAAGCTACAACCGTCTCTACTCCGAGTACGACGAGGACCGCCCGCAGAACAAGATTTCTATCATGGGTAACCCCACGCTCGGTGAGGTGAAGACCATGATCATCGGTGTGCGCAACCTTAGCGGTACGGCAAAGTCGGGAGAGATTTGGGTGAACGAGCTGCGACTGAAGGAATACAACAATGAAGGAGGCTGGGCAGCACAGGGTAATCTGAACATGCAGCTCTCCGACCTCGGCACCGTGAACGTGCAAGGCCGCTACACCTCGGAAGGATTTGGCGGACTCGAGGAGGGTGTGGCACAGCGCAGCACCGACGACTATAAGACCTATAGCATCACCACTTCGCTCGAGCTGGGTAAGTTCTTCCCCGACAAGGCAAAGGTGTCGGCACCGCTCTACTACTCAGTGACGAAGGAGGAGACGCGTCCGAAGTACAACCCGTTGGATACCGACATGCGTTTGAGCGACGCCCTCGATGCTGCAGGCAGCGACCATGAGCGCGACAGCATTGAGTCGATTGCCATTACCCGCACCACCAATACCAACTTCTCGCTCTCGAATGTGCGGGTGGGCATCCAAAACAAACGCCATCCGACCCCCGTCGACCCGGCTAACTTCTCGTTCAGCTATAGCCACTCCCATCGCAACACCGTCGGTGAGACCACTGTCTACGAAAACGAAGACCAGTGGCGAGGCAGCATGAACTATGCGTGGACGCCGGTGTTCAAACCCCTTGAGCCGTTCAAGAATATCAAGTCGAAGTCGAAGTGGTATGAGATTCTGAAGCGCTTCGGACTGAACTGGCTGCCGCAGAACGTGGCATTCAACACCGATATCTCGCGCAACTACTACGAATTGCAGGAACGTGACATGGAGGACCTCGGCGGTTCGCAGTTGCCGCTAAGCTTTAGCGAGCAGTTCCTTTGGAACCGTGACTTCTCGCTGCGTTGGGACCTGACGAAGAATCTGCACATGAACTTCCAAAGTGCCACCCATGCTGAGGTGGAAGAGCCCTATACACCCATCAACAAAGACCTCTATCCTGATCGCTACGATGCATGGAAAGACTCGGTGAAGTACTCCCTGCGCCACTTAGGCTCGCCACTCGACTATAGCCAGTCGTTCCAAGCCAGCTACCAGCTGCCGCTGAACCTGCTGCCCATCTTCGAGTGGTTGAATGCCGACGCATCTTACAACGCCACTTATGGCTGGGTGCGTGGTACCGACCTCGAGGACGGCTCGTCGCTTGGTAATGTCATCAATAACAACCGCACGCTGAACCTCAACGGTACGTTCAACTTCGAGAAACTCTATAACATGGTGCCGTTCCTGAAGAAGACCAACGAACGCTTCAACAAGGAGAAGAGTGCCAGCCAGCTGAAGAAGGAGAAGGAGGAGAAGGAAAAGGCGAAGGAAGAAGCACGCAAGAAGAAGGCAGAAGAGGAGAAGGCACGCGCTGAGGCCATCGCCAATGGTGCCGACCCCGCTCAGCTCGATGCTGATAAGAAGACCAACGACCAGAAGAAGGAACTGCCGAAGAATTCGAAGAGCTTCGAGAAGGAACTGAAGCTCGCGCCCGATACCGTCATCGAAGTGCAGCACGGCAAGAAGACCAAGCGTTTCACGCTCACCGCGAAGACCGAGGACGGCAAGCAGTATCCTCTGAAATATAAGGTGGTGGACGAGAATAAGATCAAGGTATGGATACCGAAGTCGCTGGCCAAGCAGATTAAGGCCGACGCCCTCGCTGCCTTCCAGGCGCTGACCGACTCGCTCGCTGCCGATTCTGTAGCCCGTGCGCAAGCATTGGCTGCCGACACATTGAAGAACGACACTGTGCAGGGCGATGCGAAGGGAAAGACGCGCAGGCGTCCTACGTCTCCACGTGTCAGAAGTACGGAGAAGGAGAAACCGAAGTTCGAGATGCCCGTCACGCAGGTGAAGCTCACGCTCACACCCAAGGAACCACTCGACGATAAGGGCTGGTACAAGACTACGCAGGCTGTAGCACGTGTGCTGATGATGGTTCGCAATGCCAGCCTGAGCTATCGCAACCAATACTCCATGGCGCTGCCGGGATTCCTGCCGAATGTCGGCAATGCCTTCGGACAGTCGCGAGGGAGCAGTCTGATGGCGCCTGGACTCGATTTCGCTTTCGGACTCATCGGCGACTCCTACATCGAAAAGGCACGCGAGAACAATTGGCTGCTCATGCGTGATAGCGTCGCCACGCCCGCCACTACCAATAAGACCGAGGATCTGCAACTGCGCATGACACTCGAGCCGGTGAAGAACTTCAAGATCGACTTGAATGCCTCCCGCACGATGACAACGGGTAAGAGCATCCAGTATATGTATGTAGGCAATCCCACTACGCAGAACGGTACGTTCACGATGACGACACTTTCGCTGGGTAGTGCCTTCCAGGGCATCGGCAATGCCAACAATGGCTATAAGAGTAAGGTGTTCGAAAAGTTCGTGGCATCGCTCGATGGCTACCGCGACCGCGTCGAGCAACTCTATGATGGCCTGAAGTATCCTATTGGCACCGATATGCAGGGCAAGCCTTTCGATCCTGCAAACGGAAGTGTCAACAAGTATTCAGCCGATGTGATGGTGCCCGCCTTCCTCGCTAGCTATACTAGCATGGGCGGTAACAGCCTGAGCATCTTCCCAGCTCTCTCTCGCCTGTTACCCAACTGGACCATCCGCTACAGTGGACTCAGCAAGCTGCCCTGGTTCAGCGAGCACTTCAAGAGCGTTAACATCAACCACTCGTATAAGAGCATCTATGCCGTCGGCGCCTACAGCAGCTACAGTACGTTCATGGAAGTGATGAACGGCCTTGGCTTCATCAACGATGCCACCACGGGCAATCCCATCCCGTCATCGATGTTCAACGTCTCTACGGTGAGCATCAACGAGTCGTTCTCACCCCTGCTCGGTATGGATGTCACGCTGCAGAATGGTATGACGGTAAAGCTGGAGTATCGTTCTACACGTGTGCTCAACCTCTCGATGACCAGCATCCAACTCAACGAGGCTACCTCGAAGGACTGGGTAGTCGGCCTTGGCTATAAGATCAATGACTTCAACATCTTCGGTGGTCGCAATCATCGTCTAGTGAAGAGCAATAAGCGCGGCAGCGGCGATAACGAGAACAATAACTCCAACACGCGTCAGAATAGCCGGAGCAGCAGTAGTACGGCAAACCGCGCGCTGAACCTGCGTCTCGACCTGAGCTATCGCCAGCAGGCGAACATCACGCGCGACATAGCATCGCTCACCTCCTCAGCAAGCAGCGGCAACAAGGCATTCTCGCTGAAGTTCATGGCCGACTACACGCTCTCGAAGCTCGTCACGATGACATTCTATTTCGACCGTCAGACCAACACCCCGCTGCTCTCGTCGAATAGCTACCCGACGACCACGCAGGACTTCGGTCTCTCGCTGAAGCTCTCATTGACGCGCTGACGTGCCCTCAACGTCTCAACCCCTCAACTTTTCAACCCCTTCAACGTCTCTATGAAGAAATTCCATATATACACCCTCCTGTTAGCCATCATGCCTTTCCTCTCTTCCCTTCAAATAGGAGGTGGGGATAGGCTTGGTTTCTTGTATGCTGCGACAGTGTCGCAGTACTCATTACCCGTCGACACCCTTCCTGTCGACACCCTCGTTGCTGACTCCCTGCCTCCCGTCCCCTGGGAGCAACATGTGCGGTCGCAACTCGACAGCCTCATAGCCAATAGTTCTCTCCTTGAGACCACGCAGCTAGGCCTGATGGTGTGGGACCTCGATGGCGACTCCGCCTTCTATTATCATAACCACCGACAGCGCATGCGCCCAGCATCGACGATGAAACTGATGACCGCCGTGACAGCCCTTGATCTCTATGGCGGCAATCATCCGTTTACCACTGAGCTGCGCTCACGTGGCACCATTTCCGGTCGCACTCTTTATGGCGACCTCATCTGTGTGGGCGGCATGGACCCAGCCTTCGACGGTGGCGACCTTCAGGTATTCGTCGATCGCATTCGCTCGGCAGGCATCGACACCATCTGTGGTCGCATTGTTGCCGATAGATCAATGAAGGACACGCTGTTGCTTGGTGAAGGTTGGTGCTGGGATGACGATAACCCTTGTCTCTCGCCGTTGCTCGTGAACCGTAAGGACAACTTCCTGCAGCGTTTCACCCGCGAACTTCAGTCCGCAGGTATCGTTCTCTGCGATACATGCAATCAACTCTCAACTCTCAACTCTCCACTCTCCACTCTCTTCTCCCTTTCCCACTCGTTCGACCAGATTCTCACGCGCATGATGAAGCAGAGCGACAACCTCTATGCCGAGTGCATGTTCTATCATAACGCTTTGGCCTCCTCGCGTCCTGCCACGCAAAAGAATGCTCGAACGGCCGTGCGACAGATGATACAACGGCTCGGCTACGACCCTGCCCGCTATCGCGTGGCCGATGGCTCTGGCCTCTCCCTATATAATTATGTGTCGGCGGAACTCCTCACCAGTCTGCTTCGCTATGCATGGCGCTCTGACCGCATTCGCGAGCACCTCGTGCCTTCGCTGCCATTGGCGGGTGTCGACGGAACGTTGAAAGATCGCATGCAGAAATCGAAAGCCTATCGCAACGTGCGAGCCAAGACTGGTACCCTCACTGGTATCAGCTCTTTGGCTGGCTATCTCACAGCCGCCAACGGTCACCAGTTTGCCTTCTGCATCATCAACCAAGGCGTGGTGAAGGCGAAGGACGGTAAGGATTTTCAGGACAAGGTATGTAGATATCTGTGCGAGTGAACATCGCTCGTTGCCCTTCCGATTCTTGACTAATGGCATGAATCGGCGCGAATTATGAAGATTTTTATCAAAAAACTTTGAGATTTGCGAAAAAAATTGTTACTTTGCAACATATTAGACATAGTATTAACAACAAAAACGAAACAATTATGAAGAAAGTATTTGCAGTTATTGCTGCACTCGTACTCGCAGTGCCTTCGTTCGCTCAGTATAGCAGCGGCGGTTTCGATCTCGACAAGGAGAATCTGTATTATGGCGTTCGCATCGGTATGACGGGCGCTACCCTCAGCGGCGATGCCGTCGAGGTGAAAGATCTGGGTTCCAAGGTTGGTCTCACACTGGCTGGTATCATCGGCCTGCACATCTCGAAGACTGCTCCTGTGTTCCTCGAGAGTGGACTCTACTACACCGAGCGTGGTGCCAAGAAGGACAAGTTCAGCGTCAGCTACAACAATCTTGAGATTCCCGTGCTCGTGAAGTATGGTATCAAGGCTACCGATGAGATTGCTCTTCTGCCGTTCGTCGGCCCAGTGTTCTCCTATGCCATCAGCGGTAAGTATAAATACAGCGATGGAGGAACATCGGTTGAGGTTGGTGCCTTCGATGAGAAGAAGTGGAGCGCACTGAAGCGCGCTAACATGGGCTTCAAGCTGGGTTGCGGTGCTGAGTACAACAACCTCTATCTCGAGGCAGGCTACCAGTTTGGTATTACCGATATCAGCAAAGGCGACGATGGCATCCACTCGAATGCCCTCTTCGTGAACTTCGGTGTAAACTTCTAAAGTAGCGAGCGCCTATTAAGCAATAAGCGGTACTCCAGCTATCTGCAACAGGTAGTTAGAGTGCCGCCTTTTGGTCTTATGGGTAAACATCTTTTCTTTCATCATGATAAAGATTGCTGTATTCATTTCGGGAAGCGGCTCCAACTGCGAGCAGCTCATCCGTCATTTCAACAACGCCCCCGAAGGGCAAGAGAAGGGTGCTGAGATTGCCCTAGTGGTGAGCAACCGCGCTGATGCCTATGGTCTGGTACGTGCAGAGAGGCTTGGCGTGCCGACGGTAGTGGTGCCGAAGGCTGAACTGGCCAAGAGCGAAGTAGTGTTGCCATTGCTGCAACGTTACGACATCGGCTTCATTGTGTTGGCAGGATTCCTGCCGTTGGTGCCCGACTATCTCATCGATGCCTTCCCCCGCCGTATCGTGAACCTCCACCCGGCTCTACTGCCGAAGTTCGGTGGAAAGGGCATGTGGGGACACCATGTGCACGAGGCCGTGAAGGCTGCCGGCGAAACGGAAACGGGCATGACCGTTCATTATGTCACTCCGGTTTGCGACGGTGGTGAAATCATCGCGCAGTTCCGCGTGGCGATCTCTCCTGAGGACAGTGTCGACGACATTGCCGAGAAGGAACACCAGTTGGAGATGAAATATTATCCGTCGGTGGTGGAGCAGGTCGTTTGCGGCGATAGTGTATAAAAACGAAATCATGATGTTATGAGCGTAAAACTGCAATCCTTTGGAAGCAAGGTGGTACTGGTGATGAATGGCCACCTCGATACGGCAACGTCGCAGCAGATGCAGGACGAGATTCAGAAGCTATTGGCGAAGGCTGGTAACTTTGAACAGCTGATATGCGACGTGGAGGGTGTCTCTTACATCTCCAGCTCTGGTCTGCGTCTTCTGCTCAACTTGGCGAAACGCCATCCCTCCTTCCGTGTGGTGGAGGCTCAGCCCGAAGTGTATCACGTGCTGGATATGACCGGTTTTACGAAGATTATGTCCGTTGATCGTGCCCTTCGCAAGATGAGTGTGAAGGGTTGTGAACACATTGGCAGCGGTGGTGTGGGGGAGGTCTATCGCATCGATGATGACACCATCATCAAAGTGTTCCGCGAAGGCTCTACGATGGAAGAGGTGAATACCGAGATGACGATGGCGAAGGAAGCCTTCGTGATGGGTATGCCGACTGCCATCTCGTTCGATGTGGTGCGCATTGATAACCAGTTGGGACTTGTCTACGAATTGTTGCGAGCTCGTACGCTGGGCGCCTGTTTGAAGGATGAGCCAGAACGGATTGACGAGTTTGCGCAACAATACGCTTCATTATTCCGGCAGTTGCACGAGATCCGTGTGCCAAAGGGCAGCATCATCCCTTCAGCAAAAGCACATGTTAAACAGTCTGTGCACCATATCGCTCGATATTTCGATACCGCGTCAATCGACTTGATGTTGCAGATGGCGGAAATGATTCCCGATGCCAATCGCCTGTTGCATTGCGACCTGCAGGCGAAGAATGCAATGATACAAGACGGTGAACCGATGCTTATTGATATGGGCGAGGTGGGCTACGGTCATCCCGTTATCGACCTGGGCAACTCCTATTCGTCGATGGTGAATTTGGTGGGCGACTACGAGGCCATTATTGGCTTACCACGAGAGTTGAGCAGTGAGTTGTGGATGCGCATGATCAAATATTATTTCAAAGACGAACCCGCCGATGTGGTGGCTCATCGCATCGAACAGATTGATGCCGTGAGCAGAATCCGCAACTTCAGCTGGCTCGCCCTTAGCGACTCCTTCCCCAAGGAATTAATTCGCATGTGCCAGAATCTCTTTGCCGAACGCGTGTTGCAGCAAAAAGACCACCTGCTTGAGGTGTGTGCAACGCTCAGTGATTGGAAAGCGTGAGAGCGAATAGACAACAGATTATAAAAAAAGTCCGATGAACCAACTCGTTCATCGGACTTTCTTTGTCCTGCAAGATTAATGCAGGTTATGCTTCTTCAGCAGCAGGCTCGACAGCGCGGAAGCTGGCGAGGTCGTCCACTTGGAAGTTCTTGATGTAAGCAGCCTTGCCGAGCACGTCCTCTTCTGTCATGCGCACGTAGACGTTTGCCGACTTCTCGAACAACTCGGGACACTTGGCAGCGTCGCGGATGATGAGCAGCGACATCACGAGCTCGCAAGTCATATCGTACAGACGACGAGCCAGGAAGTCGAAGGCATCCTGATTCTCTAAACCCTTGGCGTAAGCGAGAGCCTCCTCGTAAACGGGAATCAATCTCTCGATTCTCTCGAGAAGTTGAGAGTTGAGATTTGAGAGTTGAGAGTTTTTAAGATCTGCCAGCATGTCCTTGATGTTGTTCAGCATGGTGCCGTTCGAGATATAGCGGATGGCAGCGACCACCTGCAGCTGCGTGGTTCCCTCGTAGATGCTGAAAATACGGGCGTCGCGATAGAGACGCTGGCATTTGTACTCCATGATGAAGCCCGAGCCACCATGAATTGAGATGGCATCGTAGGCATTCTGGTTGGCGTACTCCGAGTTCATACCCTTGGCGAGCGGCGTGAAGGCATCGGCCAGGCGCTGATACTTCTTCATCTCCTGCTTCTCCTCGGGAGTGAGCTTGCGGTCGCGCTCAATATCTTCGAGACACTTGTAGACGTCAACATAGCAGGCTGTCTGATACAATAGCGAACGACCGGCATCAAGCTTTGCCTTCATGCGCGACAGCATGTCGTAGACGGCAGGGAAGTTGATGATCTTCTCACCGAACTGAGCACGCTCCTTAGCATAGGCCAGTCCTTCGTTGTAAGCCTCCTGCGAGAGACCTACCGACTGAGCGGCGATGCCCAGACGGGCACCGTTCATCAGGGCCATCACATATTTGATGAGACCCAAACGCGTGCTTCCACAGAGCTCTGCCTTTGCGTTCTTATAGGTCAGCTCGCACGTGGGCGAACCGTGAATACCGAGTTTGTGCTCGATGTGGCGCACGTTCACACCACCGTTACGCTTGTCGTAGATGAACATCGACAGGCCGCGACCGTCCTTCGTGCCCTCTTCAGAACGGGCAAGCACGAGGTGGATGTCAGAGTCACCATTGGTGATGAAGCGCTTCACACCATTCAGGCGCCAGCAGTTTTCCTTCTCATCGAACGTAGCCTTCAGCATCACGCGCTGCAGGTCGGAACCTGCATCAGGCTCAGTCAGATCCATCGACATGCCTTCGCCGGCACAAACACGGGGAATGTACTTCTGGCGCTGCTCCTCAGAACCGAACTCATAGAGCGTGTCGATACAGCTCTGCAACGACCAGATGTTCTGGAAACCGGCATCAGCAGCCGAGATGACTTCCGACAGCATTGAGAACACAGCGTTGGGCAGGTTCAGACCGCCATAGCGGCGAGGCATCGACACGCCCCACAGACCAGCCTTACGGGTGGCATCGAGGTTCTCAAACGTCTTCGAAGCGTAGATCATGCGGCCATTCTCGAGGTGCGGACCTTCCAGGTCGACGTCCTCCGAGTTCGGAGCGATGATGTTGGCAGCCACATCGCCCGTGATGTCGAGAATCTGCTTGTAGTTCTCGATGGCATCGCCGAGGTCAACGGGAGCATAGTCATATTCTTTCGCATCAGCGAAACCTTTCTCTTTCAGCTCGACAATACGAGCCATGAGGGGATGGTTCAGGTAGAACCCGATCTCAGGATGATCGCTATAATAGTTTGCCATAATCTTCTTATTTGTTTTCTTGATTCTTCTTATGCATTCTACCTCCAATTCTTGAGCCAAAAATACCGCACACAAAAGCACATAAGTTTATTAAAGTTGCAAGTTTCAGATCTCCTTTCGTAATAAGGAAATAGGATATGCCGAGCAGTACAATGGCACAAACAAAGAGGAAATAATTGAATGCTTTCATCTTACTTCGAGTTCTGCTTGTAGTACTTGATCAGCTTCGGAACGACCTCTTCCACAGTACCAACAATCACGTAGTCAGCGATGCGGTTGATGGGTGCATCGGGATCACTGTTGATAGAGATGATGATACCCGAGTCCTGCATACCGGCGATATGCTGAATCTGACCGGAGATACCACAGGCGATGTATACCTTCGGATGAACGGTTACACCCGTCTGACCAATCTGGCGGTCGTGGTCGAGCCAACCAGCATCGACGGCAGCGCGGCTACCACCCACCTCACCATGAAGAACCTTTGCCAACTGGAACAGCATGTCGAAGTTCTCCTTCGAGCCCATGCCATAACCGCCGGCCACAACGATAGGAGCACCCTTCAGGTTGTGCTTGGCAGCTTCCACGTGGTGGTCGAGCACCTTCACAACGAAAGCCTCGGGGCTCACATACTTCGAAACCTCGGGATAGACCACTTCTTTCTTGCACTCACCCTCGTAGAGTGCTTTCTGCATCACACCACTACGTACGGTAGCCATCTGAGGACGATGGTCGGGGTTCACGATTGTTGCCACGATGTTTCCACCGAAGGCGGGACGAATCTGATAGAGCAGGTTCTCGTACACCTTGTCGTTCTTCTTGTCCTCGTACGGACCAATCTCCAATTCCGTGCAGTCAGCAGTAAGACCGGAGGTCAGCGACGACGATACACGGGGACCGAGGTCACGTCCAATCACCGTTGCACCCATCAGACAAATCTGCGGCTGCTCCTCCTTGAAGAGGTTCACCATGATATCAGTGTGAGGAGCCGACGTGTAGGGGAACAGTCCCTCACCGTCGAAGACAAACAGCTTGTCGACGCCGTAAGGCAGAATCTGTTCTTCCACCTTGCCCTTGATGCCTGTTCCGGCCACAACAGCGTGCAGTTCCACTCCGAGTTCATTGGCGAGCTTGCGACCCTTGGTCAGCAGCTCCTGAGATACTTCCTGTACCTGAGTACCTTCTATTTCGCAATATACAAATACGTTGTTAGCCATATCTCTTTAACCAATAATCTTCTCGTCCAACAATTCTTTGATCATTCCCTCGATATCAGCATCAGAAGCCGTCAAAGTCTTCGACTCCTTTGCTTGGAACACGATGTTCTTCACGGCCTTTACCTTTGTGGGAGAACCAGCCAGACCGCACTGGTTGGGATCGCCATCCACATCGGCCACACTCCACTGGTTCAGTGTCAGGTCAGGACGCTCCTCGTAAAGATAGTCGTAGGCAGTGCCCTCGGCGGGACGCTCCATAGGACACGTCGCACGCTTGTACTTCATCACCAGCTTGGCGTTCTGCGGACGGCAGGGAGCAGCGCTTCCGTTCACCGTCACCACCACGGGCAGCGGAGCCTCTACGGTCTCCACACCACCGTCGATGACGCGCTTGATAGTTGCCTTGCCATTCTCTACGCTGAGGATTTCCTCAGCATAGGTCACCTGGTTGAGGCCGAGCTTCTGAGCCACCTGCGGGCCCACCTGGGCCGTATCGCCGTCGATGGCCTGGCGACCACCAATCACCATATCGACATCACCAATCTTCTTGATGGCCGTTGCCAGCGCATACGAGGTGGCCAGCGTGTCGGCGCCTGCGAAGAGGCGGTCGGTGAGCAGCCAACCAGTGTCGGCGCCGCGATAAAGACCTTGACGGATGATTTCACCTGCACGCGGAGGACCCATCGTGAGGATTCCTACTGTAGAGCCTGGATGCTGTTCTTTCAAGCGAAGAGCCTGCTCCAAGGCGTTCAAATCTTCTGGGTTGAAGATGGCGGGTAGGGCAGCGCGATTCACTGTACCTTCAGCGGTCATCGCATCCTTACCCACGTTTCGGGTGTCTGGCACTTGCTTGGCCAGCACAACAATTTTTAATGCCATAAATATAATATGTTATAACTCAATCTCGTTAAAGCGGTGCAAAATTACACTTTTTTCGTCTGCTGACCAAAAGAAACGTCAAAAAACGCACAAAAATGAATCGATTGTGCACATTTTTATTTGTTTGTGCAGATATTTCCAACTATTTTTGTACTTTTGCATGACAAATCAGTAAACCCACAAAACTATCAGAGACATGAAGAAAATTAGAGCCGCCGTAGTAGGCTACGGCAACATCGGACGCTTCACGGTGGAGGCACTGGAAGCTGCAAAAGATTTTGAAATCGCTGGTGTCGTGCGCCGTAAGGGTGCCGAGGATAAGCCTCTGGAACTCACTCCGTATGAGGTGGTGAGCGACATTCGCGAACTTAAAGACGTAGATGTGGCCATCCTTGCCACGCCCACCCGTTCGTGTGAGGAATATGCCAAGCAAATCCTGCCGTTGGGTATCAATACCGTCGACTCGTTCGACATTCATACCAACATTCGCGGCTATCGCGAGCGACTCATGGAGGTCTGCAAGCAGACGGGGACCGTGGCTGTTATTGCCGCCGGTTGGGACCCGGGCAGCGACAGTATCGTGCGCACCCTCATGCAGAGTCTCGCCCCGAAGGGCTTGAGCTATACCAATTTCGGCCCTGGTATGTCGATGGGTCACTCGGTATGTGTACGTTCGAAGGAGGGTGTGAAGAATGCTCTGTCGGTGACCATTCCACTCGGCGAGGGCATTCATCGCCGCATGGTCTATGTGGAGTTGGAGGACGGTGCCCGTCTCGAGGATGTTACCGCAGCCATCAAGGCCGATCCCTACTTCGCTAATGATGAGACGCATGTGTTTGCTGTAGCCAGCGTCGACGATGTGCGCGACATGGGACACGGTGTGAACCTTGTGCGCAAGGGCGTCAGCGGAAAGACGCAAAACCAGCGTTTCGAGTTCAATATGCAGATCAACAACCCCGCCCTCACGGCTCAGGTGTTGGTGAATGTGGCTCGTGCATCGCTGCGTCAGCAGCCCGGCTGCTACACGATGGTCGAACTGCCTGTCATCGACATGCTGCCCGGCGAGCGTGCCGACCTCATCGAACATCTCGTTTAAGCTCTTTTGTTCTACCCCAAAGTCCCATCGTCCTCGATATGAATACAGTCCTTCGGCGATTCATCGCCCTCGTTGTCTTCGTGATGGTCGGCAGCATGCTGCCACTGACCATTGCTGCGCAGACAGGTTTCGACGACCTGCCTGACCCCACCGCTGACGCCAAACAGCCGACGGGGGTGGGCGATGCGCTTCCCGTGGCCATCGACAACACGCCCGACTCTATCGCAAAGGCTTTGATGTCGCGGCCCGCACCCGGTTCCACTCGTGAGGGCGACAACCCCGTGTTGTTCCTTATCGGCAATTCCACGATGCGCAACGGCACTCGTGGCGATGGCTCCAATGGTCAGTGGGGGTGGGGATTCTATGCCTCACAGTTCTTCAACGGACGGAAAATCTCCGTGGAGAATCAGGCGCTGGGCGGCATGTCTACTCGCACGTTCTACACCGACCTCTGGCCGGCCGTGCGCGAGGCGCTGCAGCCTGGCGACTGGGTGCTGGTCTCCATCGGTCACAACGATGGTGGTGAGTTCTTCGACCAGAGGCGTGCGCGTGCGGTCATCCCTGGGTTGGATCCCGACACGATGATCGTCGGTTTCAACCAACGTACGCAACGTCAGGACACCGTCTATAGTTACGGCAATTACATCCGCCGCTACATCAGCGAGATACGCGCCAAGGGGGCACATCCTATCCTGATGTCGCTCACACCGCGCGATGCCTTCGATGAAAACGGGCGTATCGTCCGCAAGCCGCAGTCTCAGTGGCTGGCTACTCTGTCGGAGGAACTCGATGTGCCGTATGTGGACTTAAACGACATCTCTGGGTGTAAACTCGACAGCTACAGCCGCTGGAAAGAAAAGTATCACTTCTTCGGCGACCAGATTCATACCTCGCACTTCGGGGCTCTGATGAATGCACGCTCGGCCGCCGAGGGCCTGATGGCCTGCCAGCATCCCTCGCTGGTACCGCTTAAGGCGATGATGCTGAATGTGGAACCAGTGTGCTATCAGACGAGTCAGACTAGTCCGACAGGTCAGACCCGTCCGACTGTTTTCTTCACGGGTGACTCCACTGTGAAGAATTCCGACAACGACGATAACGGCATGTGGGGTTGGGCAGCGCTGGCAGGTGAGGTGTTCGACGAGTCGAAAATCAACCTCGTCAATGCAGCCCGTGCCGGACGCTCCACGCGCTCGTTCATCCGCGAGGGCCTCTGGGAGAAGGTCTACAACTCCTTGCAGCCTGGCGACTACGTGCTCATTGAGTTCGGCCATAACGACATCTGCTCCATCACCGACCCGAAGGAGCGCGGTGTAATAGCCGCGACTGCCGATACCTGCCACGTCTACAAGATGGAGAAGGACGGCCGCTACGAGGTGGTCTACAGCTTCGGTTGGTATCTGAAGAAGATGATCGACGACACGCGCGAGAAGGGCGCTACGCCGATTCTCGTCTCGCTGACGCCGCGCAACGAGTGGCCTGGCGGACGTGTCGAACGTCGCAACGACAGCTATGGCCGTTGGTATCGTGAAGTGATTGACGCCACGGGTGTCGACTTCCTCGACCTGCACAACCTATCGGCCGATGTCCTCGACCGCGAGTTTGCCGTGAAGCGTTTGCCGAAGAACAGGGAGAAGGCGAAGGCACGCATCGCGAAAATCAAGGAACTTTGTGGCAACCGCTATTTCAAGAAGGACCATACCCATGCTTCGAAGGCTGGTGCACGGCTCAATGCGCAGAGCGTAGCTCGTGGACTGCGCGAGATGAAGAGTCCGCTGGCTGCCTATCTGCTGAACCCATAAGGCCTCAAAAGACCTTAAAGTCCCTCCTGACCTTCAAGTCTTTCCGGCCCTAAACCCTATTTCTGCTACAAGCAATGATTGACAGACAAACCGTAGAGAGAATCAAGGACGCCGCCAATATCGTAGAGGTAGTGTCGGAGTTTGTGACGCTCAAGAAGAGTGGTGCAAACTACAAGGGCTTGTGTCCGTTCCACAACGAGAAAACACCGTCGTTCATGGTGTCGCCAGCCCGAAACACCTGTCATTGTTTCGGATGCGGCAAGGGCGGAAATCCCATCTCGTTCATCATGGAGCACGAGCAGATGACCTATCCCGAGGCACTGCGCTGGCTGGCCAATAAATACCACATCGAGATTCAGGAGCGCGAGCTCACCGACGAGGAGAAACGCGAACAGTCGGAACGCGAGTCGATGTTCATCGTGAACGAATACGCGATGGAGTATTTCGAGGATATGCTGCACAACCACCCCGACGGCGTGGCTATTGGCAAACAGTACTTCCGGCAGCGTGGCATCCGCGACGACATCATCCGCAAGTTCCAGCTGGGCTACGATCCTGCCGACCGCTTTGCCTTCGCGCGTGCAGCAATGAAGAAAGGCTACAAGGCGGAGTTCATTGAGAAGGTGGGCATCTGTTACAAGAACGATCGCGGCGACCTCATCGACCGCTATGCCGGCCGTGTCATCTTCCCGTGGATAGGCATCTCTGGAAAGGTGGTGGGCTTCGGCGGTCGTAAGCTCGATGCAGCCACGAAGGGCGTGCAGCAGAAGTATGTGAACTCACCCGACTCCGAAATCTATCATAAAGACCGCGAGCTCTACGGACTCTATCAGGCCAAGCGCGCCATTGCGAAGGAAGACTGCGTCTACATGGTGGAAGGCTACACCGATGTCATCGCCATGCATCAGGCGGGCATCGAGAACGTCGTCGCCAACTCCGGCACGGCACTGTCAAATCATCAGATCAGCATCCTGCATCGCTTCACGTCGAACATCGTCCTGCTCTACGACGGCGATGAGGCCGGCATCCATGCTGCCCTGCGCGGTACCGATATGTTGCTCGCTGAAGGCATGAACCTGAAAGTACTGTTGCTGCCCAACGGTGAGGACCCCGACTCCTTCGCCCGCAAGCACACTGCCAGCGACTTCCGTCAGTACATCGAGGAGCATCAGGCCGACTTCATACAGTTCAAGACCGACCTGCTGCTGCGCAACGAACGCGACCCGCTGAAGCGCGCCAATGCCATCAACTCCATCGTGCAGAGCATCTCGATGGTAGTGAACCCTATTCTCCGCGACACCTATCTGCATGACTGCTCGCAGCGAATGGGCATCGCCGAGGCTACGCTCATCAGTCAGATGAATAAGTTCATCCGCGAGCGCAAGGGACAGCAGGAAGTGCGCCCTATGCCGCAGGAGCGACCGCAACAGCCTGTCGTCACCCAGCCGAAGGCAGAGAAGAGCGGACCTTCGCCCGTAGAGCAGATGATCATCCAGCACATCATCCGTCACGGAGAAAAGGTGGTGTTCGAGAATGTGGCCGCCGAAGACGGCAACACCTACAACCTCAGCATCGCACAGTTCATCAAGATCAACCTGAGTGTCGACGGACTGTCGTTCAGCAACGACCTCTACAACCAGATTCTCAGCGAGGCGGTGGCCCATAGTGCCGACCCAGGATTCGTAGCCGAGCGATACTTCATCAATCACGATGACATCAACATCAGTCGCCTCGCCACCGAGATGGCGATGGACAAGATACCGCTTGCCGAGAGCCAGCAGCCGCGAAACGATGTGGAGACGCTGCGCCAGCGCACCCAACACCTGGTGCTCGACTTCCGCATGGACTACCTCGACCGCCGGCTGAAAGAGATTCGTCGCGAGATTGCCGCAGCCACCAACGATGCCCAACGCCTGCAGCAGCTCATGGAGGACTTCAAAGACCACTCCGAGCTCCGCAACGCCCTCGCCCGTAAACTCGGTAGTAACATCATCTTATAGGAACTCGACGCTCAGCGTTCTCTTTACTGCTCATAGATTCCTCCGATTCCTCTGAAAAACTCTCTGGCTCTGCGTGAGGATTTCATCGGAAAGAAATTACAAGGAATTGTCAGAAATTTCATCCAGAAATGAGATGTTTAGGAACTGCCTCTATAGTTCGGGGTTACAACTTGCATCTCATGCAGTCGAGGGAAATCAAAACTCTCAACTATAAACTCTCAACTATCAACTATACATGAACTACCTGCACTGGATCTTCCTAGCCATCTATGGCTTGCTCATCGTCGGAACGATGGTGACCATCCTGATGGACAACCGTCAGCCGGCAAAGGCGATGGCATGGATCCTCGTGCTTACGTTCATGCCTGTGGTGGGCATCATCCTCTACATCTTCTTCGGACAGAACACGCGCAAGGAGCGCATGATCAGTCAGCAGAGCCTCGACCAGCTCACGAAGCGCTCCATGCTGGAGTTTGCCGAGCAGCGCGACCTCACCATCCCTCAGGAGAACCGCATGCTTGTGCAGCAGTTCATCAATGAGAGTATGGCGCTACCCTTCAAGGGCAATAACATCGACATCTACACCACCGGCCACGACTTCTTCGTATCGCTGCTGCAGGCTATCGGGCAGGCGCGCCACCACATCCACCTCGACACCTATATCATTGACGACGACCCCCTCGGACGCCTCGTCAGCGATGCACTCATCGACCGTGCCAAACAAGGCGTCGAGGTGCGACTCATCTACGATGACGTAGGTTGCTGGCGCGTGCCGAACCGGTTCTTTGAGCGGATGCGCGAAGCCGGCGTCGACGTGCGGGCATTCATGCCTGTTCATTTCCCTGCCTTCACCAGCAAAATCAACTACCGCAATCATCGCAAGCTCTGTGTCGTAGACGGACGCGAAGCTTTCGTCGGCGGCATGAACATCGCTCTCCGCTATGTGAAGGGAACCACAAAGACGAAGCGTGGGAAGACTGTCTCTGTGACACCCTGGCGCGACACCCACCTGCGTGTGGTCGGCGGAGCTGTCTATGCCATACAGCGAGCCTTCCTCGTCGACTGGTACTTCGTTGACCGCACCCTCGTCAGCGGACGCGAATACTATCCGCGTGCCGAAGAGACCGATGGCGGCTTGTCGCAGCTCGTCACGAGCAACCCCACATCACCTTGGCCCGACATCATGCAGGGCTATGTGCGCATCCTGCTCGAAGCTCGCCACTATGTCTATATGGAAACTCCATACTTCCTGCCCACCGAGCCCATCCTCTTTGCGATGCGAACGGCAGCCCTCTCGGGTGTCGACGTACGGCTCATGGTTCCCTTGCATGTAGACTCAAAGCTCGTAGAGTGGGCCTCGCGGTCCTATCTCATGGAGGTCATCGAGTCGGGAGTGCACATCCTGTTCTATCGGGCGGGCTTCAACCACTCGAAGCTGCTTGTCTGCGACGACCAGCTCTCCACGTGTGGTTCCACGAACGTCGACTTCCGCTCGTTCGAGAACAACTTCGAGTCGAACCTGTTCGTCTACGACCGCGACGTTGCCTTGCGCATGAAAGCTGTGTTCCTTGACGACGAAACCCGTTGTGTGCGAGCTGAGGAGCTTAGCGACATCCACAACCGCCCATTCCACCAGCGGCTGTGGGAATCCCTCGTCCGCCTCCTCGCCCCGTTGCTATAATAACCCTCATCCCCTTTCCGCTCTTCTCAACCCTTCTCAACCGCGCCGAGGCGCATCTCAACTTCTCAACCTCTCAACTTCTCAACTTCTCAACTTCAAAATATGGACAACAGAATCCCCGAGCAATGGAGCCAGTTCCTGCTCAAAGACGTGACCTTTGCCAATCTGATGATGCGCCGCATCTACAACGTGCTCATCGTCGCCAACCCCTACGATGCGTTCATGCTCGAGGACGACGGCCGCGTCGACGAGAAAATCTACAACGAGTATGTGGAGCTCGGACTGCGCTATCCACCCACGTTCACACAAGTCTCGACCATCGAGCAAGCCCGCGAGGTGATGAGTTCCACACACATCGACCTCGTCATCACGATGCCTGGTAATGCCGACAACGACGCGTTCTCCGTGGCCCGGCAGATCAAGGCTGAAGACCCTGAGGTGCGTTGCGTGGTGCTCACGCCATTCTCTCATGGCATCACCCGTCGCATGCAGGACGAAGACCTGTCGATGTTCGACTATGTGTTCTGCTGGCTCGGCAACACCAACCTCATCCTCTCCATCATCAAGCTCATCGAGGACCGCATGAACCTCGAGCACGACATTCAGGAGGCGGGCGTACAGCTCATCCTCCTCGTTGAGGACAGCATTCGCTTCTATTCGTCCATCCTCCCGAACCTCTATAACTACCTGCTCATCCAGAGTCAGCACTTCTCAACAGAGGCCCTGAACCCGCACTCTGCCACGATGCGTATGCGTGGCCGTCCAAAAGTGGTGCTGGCACGTAGCTACGAGGAGGCATGGGCCGTCTACGAGCAGTTCCATGATAATGTGCTCGGCGTCATCAGCGATGTGCGCTTCCCCATGAAGACCACCGACAGCCCGTCGCGTTCCGGCGAAGGCTTGTCGGGCATTGAGAAGGATCCCGAGGCTGGACTGAAGCTGCTGCGGGCCATTCGTGCGCGCGACGAGTTTGTGCCGCTCATCATGGAAAGTTCCGAGAGCGAGAACCGTCAGAAGGCTGAGGCTGAAGGGTTCCATTTCGTCGATAAAAATTCGAAGAAGATGAGCATCGACCTTCGCCACATCCTCGAGGAGCACATGGGCTTCGGCGACTTCATCTTCCGTGACCCGAAGACACGCAAGGAAATCATGCGTGTCAGCAACCTGAAGGAACTGCAGGACAACATTTTTATAATTCCGCGCGAGGCGATGCTCTACCACATCTCGCGCAACCACATGAGCCGCTGGCTCACGGCCCGCGCCATCTTCCCCGTGTCGCAGTTCCTGAAGACTGTCACCTGGCAGAAGCTGCAGGACGTCGATGCACACCGGCAAATCATCTTCGATGCCATCGTACAGTATCGACACATGAAGAACCAAGGTGTTGTGGCAGTCTTCGATCGTGGACGCTTCGACAAATATGCTCACTTTGCACGCATCGGCGACGGTTCGCTCGGTGGCAAGGGCCGTGGCTTGGCATTCCTCGACAGCATCATCAAGCGCAATCCGAAGCTCGACCAGTTCGAGGGTGTCAGCGTGCAGATACCGAAAACCGTTGTGCTCTGCACCGATGTCTTCGACCGTTTCATGGAACAAAACAACCTCTATCCCATCGCCCTCAGCGATGCACCTGACGAGGAGATTCTGCGGCACTTCCTCCATGCACAGCTGCCCGACGCGTTCATTGCCGACTTCTTCGCCTTCTTCGAGGCCACACGGTCGCCCATTGCCATCCGTTCCAGCTCGTTGCTCGAGGATGCCCACTATCAGCCGTTCGCCGGCGTCTATGCCACCTACATGATACCTTGGCTCAGCGACAAATACCAGATGCTGCAGATGCTCGCCGCAGCCATCAAGAGCGTTTATGCGTCGGTCTACTACCGCGATTCGAAAGCATACATGACGGCTACGTCGAACGTCATCGACCAGGAGAAGATGGCTGTCATCCTGCAGGAGGTGGTAGGCAGCCAGCATGGCGACCGCTTCTATCCTACGTTCAGTGGTGTGCTGCGCTCGCTTAACTACTATCCCATCGGCGACGAGAAGGCCGAGGAGGGTATTGCACAACTCGCACTCGGACTCGGTAAGTACATCGTCGACGGCGGACAAACCCTCCGTGTGTCGCCTTATCATCCCAACCAGGTGCTGCAGACCAGCGAACTCGACTTCGCCCTGCGTCAGACGCAGACGCGCTTCTATGCCCTCGACTGTTCCGATGTCAGCCAGGAGTTCAAGGTCGACGACGGTTTTAATATTCTCAACTTGAAGGTGAAAGAGGCCGACGCAGACGGCACGCTCTACGGCATCGCTTCTACCTACGACCCCTACGACCAGATCATCCGCGACGGCATCTACGACGGTGGACGCAAGGTCATCACATTCAGTGGTGTGCTGCAACAGAATGTCATGCCGCTGCCCGAAATCCTGCAGGAAGCCATGCATTGTGGTGCCGATGCCATGAAACGCCCCGTGGAGATAGAGTTTGCCTGCGACCTCAGAGGACAGAAGGCAGAGTTCTACCTCTTGCAGATTCGCCCCATCGTCGACACCATGCAATCCGTCGACGAAGACCTGCGGGCCGTCGACGACAGCCAATGCCTGCTGCGCTCCGACAACACCCTCGGTCACGGCATCATCGATGATGTCTGCGATGTTGTCTATGTGAAGACCGACCAAGACTACAATGCAGCCAACAACCCGGAGATAGCCGTACAGATAGAACGGCTCAACCAGCAGTTCTTGGCATCGGGTGGCAGCTATGCCCTTGTTGGGCCCGGCCGCTGGGGCTCTAGCGATCCTTGGCTCGGCATCCCGGTGAAGTGGCCGCACATCTCCTGTGCACGCATCATCGCCGAGGTGGCACTCCCCAACTATCGCATCGACCCCTCGCAGGGCACTCACTTCTTCCAGAACCTCACCTCGCTTGGTGTCGGTTATTTCACCATCGATGCCGGTAATGCTGCAAAACCTGCTGAGGGCAGTGGTGAAAGCACGTCCCACACCTCCTTCTTCCGCAAGGAGCTGCTCGATAGCATGCCCGCTGTCAGCGAGACGGAGTACATTCGCCACGTGCGCCTGCCCAAACCCCTCCGTATTCTGATGGATGGTAAGAAGCAACTTGGTGTTGTCATCCTCGACAACACTCCCGCATAACATCCAAGGAGCCTACCCCCAGCGACGTAAATCCGGGTCGGGGGTGGGCTCTCCTTCTCTTGACATATATCAAGAAATCGCCCGTTTTTGTGAATAAATCAGAACTTATTGCTTGGGTAAACGATAAAATCGTTACCTTTGCATCGTGTTTTTCATGGTATTAGATTTAAGGTTAAGTAGATTGGGACTCAGCGGAGCCCCTTTTTTTATGTCCATATCCCACATGGCGAAGGTCTGGAATTGGCGTACCATAGGAGTATGTTATCTTGCCATCGGTTTCCACCATATATCCACCCCCTTTAGCTACTTATTTACCAAAAGGGAAGGCCGGTTCTCGCCTTGTTTCGTTTTTTCGTTAAACTACATTTCTTAAATTCTTTTCTACAGTTGACACGTCTCTGAATATCCCGCATTTATAATCAATCTCCAACTTGTCTGATAGGCGGAGGAGATTGAATCCCGTGGCATAGTAATACTTGCGCCCAACATTGTATAGCCATTTGGCATCGGACAAATTGAAGTTTCCAAAATGCCGATACAGACAATATTCGATATAGCGGGCTGAACCTTCCATCGTTTCATACAACTGCTCCAAGGCAACAATGTCTATACCAAGTTCCTTTTTCACCCTTTCCCTGCGTTCGTTACGCAAATCAAAGAACGACTGGATATAGGCTCTTGACACCTCAATATCGTTGGCATCAATCGCTTTTAGCAGCAAGTCGTTCTCCTGGGAGATGCTTTCTCTGTACCAATCATGACTGGCGGCTAATGCGATTAGAGTATCTGGCAAAACCGCATTGGTGATTGTTTCGTAAATATCCAGATAGCCATCGTTCTTAAACTGGAAACCATGAAAATATTCATGCATCACCATCGTAGCCCATTCGTTGACAGAAGTGACATCTGGAATAGTCTTACTCGTCTGCTCCAGACTGCTGCACCTCATGAAGGGTGTGCGGTAGTCGATGTTGCTTTCATCATCTGTGAAGGTTACATGCATGTGGAATGGTTTATCATCGACTTTCTCCGTCTGATAAATCTGGATGTCGTTATCGCTATGTACCAAGACTGACGGATACTTAGCCAAGAACTTCTCCGTGGGATTCACCACATAGCAACAAGTATCGCCATAATATAATAGAGGTACATCATATTGCTTATCAGCAAATCCACACCAAACGCTATCATTGATGACCACTTTCAAGGCATAGACATATTGCAGTCTCTCAACATCCTTGTTGAGACTCTGTGCATTGATTGTTATAACGAGCCATGTGCCTATGAGAATACTGATTATCTGTTTCATCTTGAAATTCGTAGTTCATAACATAAAACGCCGAAAGTCAGAATTCTTACATCGCTGGGCGTTAATGGTGTTCTAATCTTAAATACTCAGTTGCAATGGTTAATCATTGCCTATACTGGGTGGAAGACTTGGTAGATTTGTCACATCGAGCGAAGATAGCACCTGTAGCTGTCTTACTGCCATCTGCCGCAACATTTGCAGACGCTCAGTCTGCGGGTGTTTCTGCTCAATGAGTAGTGCATTGTATGACTCCATGTTCGACAGAACAAGCAGTTGTTGTAGCGAGGCATAGTCGCGTATGTTTCCCTTGCGCCCTTGATTCTGCGACCGCCATTGCGCTGCCGTCATACCAAAGAGAGCCACGTTAAGCATGTCGGCCTCATCCGCATACACATAAGACTGCTGCTCCCGAGTCAGGTCTGGTGGCAACAGGTTCTGCTGTATGGCATCTGTGTGTACGAGGTAGTTGAGCTTTGAAATCTCACGATTGAGATTCCATGACAGGGATAGCCGCGAGTTCTCGTCAAACTTCAAGCGGCGATAATCCTTCATCAAATAGAGCTTAAACTCAGCGGAAATCCATGAGGCGAACTCCATTGCAATGTCGCTGTGAGCGTATGTTCCGCCATAGCGTCCGGCTTTGGCTGTAATACCAATGGCACCTGTGTTTTCCACCCACTTTGAGGGAGTCATGACAAAACGGTTTAGTCCAGCCTCTGTCCTAAACGTGTCGAATTGAACACGGTTAAAACTTGGATTATGGAGACTCTCCCAAAGACCGAGGAACTCAATGGTATTGCGGTTGCGCATCCAGTTCTGTATGGCAAAGCGTGGGTCATCGCTGTTGCGGTAGCGGGCGATGTCAGTCAGTGAGAAATACTCATTGCGGTAGTCCTCGGTGTAGATTCCCACATCTATACCCTTCACGTGCAGAATGTCACTTTTAATCTTTGCCATTGACTCATTACTTATGAAAAAAAACTTGGTAAAAATAAAAACGACCCGCACATTTAAGCATTGTAAAGAGGCTTGGCGGGTTCTCGTGTTGCAAAGGTACTGTTTTAATCTGGAATAGCCAAACTTTTTTTGAAGAATAAAGTGGTGAGCACCAACTTTTAGAATAAAGTTGGCCTAAGAAATCGTCATTTTGCCTCAAAGTGCCACCTTAACGATTCTTATCCCTACTTGAAAGCATTGCTTTTAGGGTCTCAGAGCATTGAGTTTGGGGGCTCAAAGCATTGACTTTAGAACCCAAGAGCATTGACTTTAGAACCCAAGAGCATTGACTTTAGAACCCAAGAGCATTGAGTTTAGGGGCTCAGAGCATTGCTTTTGGAGTCATAAAGCATAGCTCTGGAGGTTATAGAGCATAGCTCCTTAGCATATAGAGCATAGCTCCTTATGTAATATGCTGCGTTCATTGGACTCCTCAGGAGAGATCAAAAAGTATGTAACAGCCTTTTCTTTCGCTCCTATAAGGGATAAACGGCAATGGGATGAGGTTGCTGCTTTCATTTCGTAGCATAATGAGAAGGAAAAGAAACAATTCGTAATTATTTGCAAGGAATAACTATGAATTAGTGTTTATGAATATTAACGAGTGGGTTGTGTATGTAAAAAATACTTAAATTGATGCATTTTTTCCTTGAAATATTTGCAGGGAATTGGAAATATTAATATATTTGCCATGTGTTTTTCATAGTATTAGATTTAAGGTTAACAAGGTAGGGCGCAGCGGCGCCCATTTTTTTTGCCCTGCGGTCTGGTGCTGATGAGCCCCCAGTTTATTTCTTCATGGTGACGAGCATGCGTCCGACATAGATGGCATGCTTGCCGTTTTGGTCGACGGGCACTTGCCGACCGTCGAGGTCGGTGATGTAGCGGAGCTCCTGGAAGTAGGTGTGGGAGTGACCGCCGAGGACGATGTCGATGCCGCGTGTCTTCGCAATGGCGCTGTTGTCACACTCTGCCCGTCCTGCGCGCAGACGCTCTTCTGCTGGGCTGTCGTCCCATCCGAGGTGGCTGATGCAGATGACGAGGTCACACTTCTGTTGCTTTTTCAGCAGCTGCACCATCTGATTGGCACAGGTGGCAGGGTCGAGGTACCGGATGCCTGCGCAGTTGGAGGCTGCCACGAGACCTTCGAGCTGTGGGCAGAGGGCGAAGACGCCGATCTTGATGTCGCCGCGTCGGATGATGGTGTATGGCTTCACGATGCCTTCGAGAACCGTGCCGGTGAAGTCGTAGTTGGAGCAAAGGATGGGGAAGTTCGCCTTACGGAAGATGCGTGCCATGTTGTCGATGCCGAAGTCGAACTCATGGTTGCCGATGGTGCTGGCGTCGATACCCATCTGGTTCATCAGCCCGATCTCTACATCGCCCCGGAAGAGGTTGTAGTAGGGCGATCCCTGACAGAAGTCGCCGCTGTCGAAGTAGAGCAGGTCGGGATTCTTCTGGCGTTCTTCCTTGAGCATAGCGATACGACGGAGGAATCCTCCGCGCCCAGCCACGAGAGTGTCGGCGAGGGTTTCGCTGAGCGGCATGATGCAACTGTGCGTATCGTTGGTGTGCAGGATGAGCAGTTGCTTCTTCTTCGCTGTTGCTGTGAGGCTTACCACCAACATGGCAATCAGCAGTATGTACTTGGAATTCTTTATCATAATATTGAAGCTTTTTTTATTATTTATATCGAAATCATCTGGGAAATCGGAAATAACGGTAATCCCTTTGGATTGTTGATATTAAGTTATAGAACATCAAAAACTCGAACTAGCTAAGGGAAATCATCATTATAAATTGTCAATTATCAATTGTCAATTATTAATTATCAATTAATTCCCCAAGGGAATTCCATCGGTGGAGGTTTCTGAGACGATGCGGCCTTCGATGTTGGCATCGACGATGCGACCCTCGGCAGCTTCGGCACGGAAGTAGTCCATGATGATGAAACGCACGTTGTTCTCCTCGGTCTGCGGCGACACGAGGTTGGTGCCGTCCTTGAAGGCCACCAATCCGTCGTTGCCCTGTGCGAGGTAGTCGAGTGTGGCGATGCGATAGTTGGCCTGCGGGTCGATGTCCTTGCCGTTCAGGCGGGCAGAGAGCAGCCTGCCATCGGCGATGCGTAGCTCAACTCCTCGGCTTACACCCTCACCGCCGCGACTGGCGAGTTGCGAGAATAGTTCGAGCACCTTCGCACCCGTGAGTGTGAGGAAGCAGATCTTGTTCTCGAAGGGAGCCACATCGACAACATTGCCAAAGGTGACCTTGCCTGCTGCAAAGCCGGCGCGGATGCCTCCTACGTTGTAGATAGCGAAGTCGGGCTGCTCGTTATATTTCGCACCGCCCCATACGAGGATGTCGCTCATGAGGTTGGAAAGTTCGCTCTCCGGCTTGCGAGCCGCCATGTATTTCGCAATCGTTCCCACGACGGGACTCATGATGGAGTCCACCTCGTGTTGGTAGGGTGCGATGAAGGCCTGTGCCTCGGCTACGGGCTGGGCGTCGTAGCGCTTGTCGATGAGCATGCGTGTGCGCTCGATGCCTGTCATGTGGTAATGGGAAGCGCACGACGCGAGGAGCAGTAATGCTCCGAGAATCTTGAAGTATTTCATAACGAATGATGGTTTTTAATTCTTCTGCAAAAATACAAAAAATGGTTGGAACCTGATTGCTTTCACACTTTATCTTTTGTGGGGAAAGAGTTAAATAATCTAAAAACATGGCTTCCTGCCGTAAAAACTTTCAACTTTCAACCTCGAACCTTGAACTTTTTTTGTACCTTTGCACCCGCTTTCGGCGTAACCGCTGGTCGTGGATGAGTCATGAGCCATGTTGCGTTGGTGAGACAAACAACTTTTAATTCATTAAGAAGAAATGAAAACTGATTTAATCAAAGTTGCTGAAGAAGCATTTGCAACCGGCAAGGAGTTTCCCCAGTTTGGTCCTGGTGATACGATTACTGTCGCTTACAAAATTGTCGAGGGTTCGAAGGAGCGTATCCAGCTCTATCGCGGTGTGGTGATCCGCATCAGCGGTGAGGGTCAGAAGAAGCGCTTCACAGTTCGTAAAATGTCGGGTACCGTGGGTGTTGAGCGTATCTTCCCCATCGAGTCGCCGAACATCGACAGCATCGAGATTAACAAGCGTGGTAAGGTGCGTCGTGCCAAGCTGTACTATCTGCGTAACCTCACGGGTAAGAAGGCTCGTATCAAGGAGAAGCGCAGCGGTGTAGTGGCAAAGTAATTAACCCTGCTTCTGCGATTCGAAAGAATCAAAACAATAAGAGACCCGACGTCCAAACAGGATGTCGGGTCTCTTGTTTTGTATGTTTCTTTGCAAAGAGTGTTTTTTGCAGATGCCGCAAGACGCCCTGAAGGGGCTTTCGCTTACAGCCCAGGGCGTCGCCCAGAGTGTTTATGTTCGAGGGAGTTTTCGCGCTGTAAGTGCAAAAGCTTTTGCCCCGACGGGGCGTTTATTGTTGCCAAACACAAAACCCAGGGCGATGCCCTGGGCTATGTGCTTGTTGGCCTTTCAGGCCGTTTTAATCAGTTGTGCGACCCCTTTAGGGTCGGCATTCCTTTTCTGGGGTTTCGACCATCCACGGGTCAAGACCCGAGGTTAGGCACATGTGACCTCTTTGAGGTCTTTTTTATTTAATTACAACCTTTTTCCCATTGCGGATGTAGACGCCCTTCGGCAGTTTCGAGGTGTCGGAGACGCGGCGGCCGCTGAGGTCGTAGGTGGAGTTGAGACGTTGAGAGGTTGCGGAGTTGAGAGGTTGCGTTGAGGGATTCTCAATGCCTGTGGACACAATGCGGAAGGGCTCGCTGAGGGCCGACTCACCCTGCTCATAGACGGCTGTAACGCGATAGTCGTCGCTGCCGAGCCAAGCGGTCTCGAAGGTGGTCTCGGTGATGGGCTCATCGTTCAACAACTCGTCGGCCCAGTAGATGTTATAGCCCAGGAGCTTCAGGTCGGCGGTGTTGAAGAGCGTATAAGTGATGTCGTCGATCATCAACATGAACTTCTGCTTCACACCCACATGGATGGCAAAGTAGCGGGTACCCTCAGGCAGCAGGGCGCTAATCTCGGTCCACTCACCACCGGCGGTGTTGCCCGATGCCTCAATAACCATGAAGTCGGCGGGCTCAGTGCCCTCCTGCGATGCCAGCACCTCGAAGGTTTCAGCAAAGTTGTCACCCATCGCGCGAACCCAGAAGGTGACGGTCTGCTCGTGTCCGGAGAGCTCGGGTGAGATGAGCCAGTCGTCGGCTGCCTTATTGGCCTCGATGATATTGCTGAGCATCTGGTTTCCGGAATGAGCCTGCAGCTGCGTGACGGCACTCAGTCCTGCTGCCTCGGCATTAAACACCTGATAGGCCATGGGCTCGCCCACGTGGTCGTACATCACCGTGCTTCCATCGCCCATCTGAAGTCCAAGCGTGATGTCGCGGTCACCATCGCGCACGGTCCATGAGCCAATGCCGTCGATGATGAACGGATCGTAGCGCTCGAAGTCGTCAGTTGCCGTCACCTCGCGTGGGGTGAGGTCGGGAGCCTGCCACGACAGTACAACGACATCATCGTCGCTCACACCTTCGCCCGCTGTGGGAACGGGGTAGAGCGGCATCTCGATGGTCATCTTTGCTGTCGCCTTATTGTTGCTTGGATCGGCATCGCCTTCATCGATGATGCTTGCCTCATACTCATTATCTTCCTTGTCGGTGATGGCGGTGGGGATGTCGAAGACGTAGTCCATCGTCTCGCCTGCAGCAATCGCCTTACCATTGACCTCGTCGGCAAACAGTCCGTTCTTCATCAGACGCACCTTATAGTCGCTCACGCTGAGGCGGCCCTGGTTGCTGATGGTGACGACAGCCTTGGCGGTCTTGCCGGCTGACACGACGCCAGGCATGGAGAACTTCTCCAGAACGAGGTCGTTGTCGTGCTGGTTGTGAATGCTGATGGCATCGAAGGCGATGTTGCCGAAGCGGGCACCGGTGGCCTGTGCGTTGAAGGAGAGGAGGATATGATCGACGGAGGTGAACTCGTCGAGTCGCAGCATGACCTTCCGCCAGCCCTCATCGCCACTGATCTTCGTGTAGTCGATGGTCTGCAGCACCTTGCTCTGGCTTGCATCGCCATTCGGAGCGACGATGATGCTCAGGGCAGTGGCCTGTCGGGGCACGGCGTAGAAGTAGAACTCAAGGATGGGGTAGGGGGCTGCCTTCAGGCTGATCTTACCCGACGTGAGCTGAGCCACATCGCCTGCCTTGCCGGGAATGATCAAGGCGGCACCGTTGTCGGCATCGGCCGAGATGCTGTTCGTGTAACCCATCTGTCCGGCAAAGCCTTCCGACTGCTGGGCAGTCCATAGCTGCTCGGTCTTCGCATTGGTGAACGACTCCTTGAATGGCAGTTCGTAGGGCGCACCCGAGACCACGCTGTTCGAATAGGTGTAGCCGCTACCGCCGGCCTTGCTCTGTGCCGACACGCGGTAGTAGAGAATCTCCTGCTTCGAGCCACGGTTCTCGGTGTAGGTGGTTCCGGCGCGGTGGTCGCCCTTGATATAGGAGTTCATGTCCTCGATGTTATAGGTCAGCTCAGAGGCCTTGATGTATCCGCCGTGCTGTCCTGTTGTCGGTGCCTTCCATGTCAGCTTCGCCGTGAGGCCGTTCATGACGAGCTTTACATCGGTGGGCTCTGTGGGAACGTCGACACCAATCCAGTCGGTGCGCTCAGCGGGAATGCCGCAGCCGTAGGAGTTGTATGTATATATATAATAGGTATTCATGCCGATGGGCACCGATGTGTCATTGAATAGCAGTTCTGCACCCAGCTCCACGTCGGTGAATACCTTACGCTTTGCCTTGCCACGATAGATGACGATGCTATCGACCTTCTCGATGGGCTCGCCGAAGAAGTTCGTGGTGGGCACGTTGAACTTCAGCTTCGCCGTCTGTGCACCGCTGCGGCCAGGCGTCAGCGTGAAGTTGGTCACGGTGTCGGGAGCGGCAAACACGCCACACTCCTCGATGCTGATGTTATCGAGCTCGAGCATGCTCTGATCGGCCGGGCTCTCGCAATGGAAACCGATGTAGTAGCGGCTGTCCTTGTCGGACTTAATGACTCCCGTGAGCGGCTTCGGATCGCCATTGGTCACGGTGGTCACAGGCACCACCTCAGTCTTCATGGCCTCAATGGTCTTGTCGTCGCCCACCCAGGCCGAGATGACCTCGTCGCCACCGAAGAAGCGGTCGTTGTTCACGTCGAAGGTAAGGCGGTAGAAGCGCGACTCCTTCAAGTGTATGGGCGATGTAATCACCCAGTCGTCGGCAGGAGTCTTGCGGTCTTCGTTGCGAGTGTAGTAGAGGTCGGCATTCTCCGTTCCGTTCCAATAGCCGTACTGCCATGTGTTGCCGTCCTTGTTGGCATCGATGATGGTGTAGAGTTTCGCACCGACCTTCGTGTCTTCGAGGTCGTCGAAGTAAGGCGGCTCGATGGCTTCGCCAAACTGCATGCGGTTCGACTCAGCCGACTGACCTTCTATGTCGCCGTTGTAGGCGGTGACCACATAATAATAATTGGCCAGTGCGGTGGAGGTGATGGTCTCCACAAACACGCGCTCTGTCTGATGCTCGCTCACCGTTACCTCGTCGGGATAACGCACGATGGTGTAGTTCAGGTCGTCCCTGTTCACATAGCCCTTGTTCACACCCGTCGTTGGGGCGGTCCATGTGAGCTTGATTTCGTTCTCGTTGCCGGTCTTGGTCATCCGCACGTTCGTGGGAGCCACAGGGGCATCCTTGCCGATGAACTTATCAAGATGGATGCGCGGACCCTCACCGGCAGCATTCTTCGCGCTCACCTCAAAGCGATACATCGCACTCTTCGCAACGGTCACCTCGGGCTTCACCAGCGTGTTGGCCTCGCCCTGTCCTTCGGCAACGAGCTCGCCGTCGATGTAGACGCAGTAGCCCAGCGTCTCACCGGTAAGGCTCTGGCCGGCATAGGTCTTGCTGGGCAGACGGAAGTTCACAGTACCCGTGAGGGCGTCGCCAGCAAAGGTGGTGCCCAGCGATGCACAGGCGGCAGGAGCGTCTTCCTCGGCTGCAGGAGCGGGGATGTAGAGGCCCACAAACTCCTCGCGGTTGGCAAACTTGCCGATGAGCGTGGCCTTACCCGACTGCAGGTCAATTTCGTAGAGGCCCACGGGGTCCTCGGCCGAGCAGGCAGCCCAGAACATGCGATCGGTGCGCGGGTCGATGGCAGCACTCTGCATGTACATCGGCTTCACGCCGGTATCGCCGACGACGGTCATCTTACCGCTTGTCTTGTCGATTTGCACAAACATTCCGTCGGCACGAACGCCATAGATGACGCCTGCCTGACTGATGGCCATTGCGAGAATGTTCTCACTCTCGTCGAGCTGCTTGATGATCTTACGGGTGTTCTTCGAATAGTCGAGGGTTCCAAACACCTGAGCCTTCATGTCATCGGTATACATGATGGCGAAATACTGCCCTGTGGCCTGGTCGTAACCACCGCAGGCCGACATCAGCCGAGTCACAGCATTGTCGCCGTCGCCGTGACGGTGCTGCAGCAAATCCCAGTATTGGATGCTGTATTCATACCAGTCGTGGTCGAGGATGACCATTCCCCAGAGGTCGCTATAGTTCAGCACGTTCAGACGGCCGTTGGCATAGATGGCACCGCCGTTGGCCTTCATGTCGTCGCTCTTGATGACACTTTTCACCGAGCCGGGATTGTCGGCAGTGAAAGTGTAGACACCGAAGTTGCCCGTGCCGCTGCCGTTTGCCCACTTGTCGCTATAGACGAGCAGACCATAGACCTGCGCTGGCATCGTGTAGTCGGCTCCTACCATCGGGATGGCGGGTGCCTGGTGCTTCTGTGTCTTGAAAGGCTGTGGCACGTCAAGTCCGGCCGTCTGTGCGACAGGCGTTAGCAGACTGTAGCCCATGGGGCGTACCAATGCTGTTTTCTCTTCGGTTTTCTCTTTCATGGCGTTCCATTGGTCGTGCTGGTCGAGCGATACCAGACGCACAGGAACAAGTCGTCCCGACTGAGCAACAGCCGAGACCGACATCAGTAGCATCACGCACACGGCGCAGATGCTAAGGATTGGGTTTCTTTTCATCTTTTTGAATTGATTCGTTAGGTTGCTTTTGATTGTTTTTCGTTTCATAGTTTTCGCTGGCATCGGCTTCACCATGCAGGGCACGCTGAAAACTCTCCCAGTCCTGAAAGCCCACAAACAGCGACAGCTTGTCGAGGGTTTCCTTCTTGGGTTTCTCCAAGCCATGCAGGTAGGTCATCACCTTCTGCAGGGCGATGGGCTTGTCTGGTTTCCAGCTCATTTCGTGCTCGATGGCATCGCGTAGCTTACGCAATTCCCAATGCTTCTTTTCCATGCTCAAGTTAGGTTATAACTGATAAGACTCTATCGTGTCTTGCTTTATAAATAGACTATTTGGTTGTTGCAAAGGTAGTAAAAAGGTGGTGGAAGGGCAAATCTTTAACCAAACTTAACGCCAAGCGGGGGTGACTCTCCGGCGATGAGTTGATGTTATCGGGCGATGAGTTTATGATTGCCGACGATGTAGACCCCCTGGCGGGGCTGACGAACCTCGCGACCCTGCAGGTCGTAGATGGCCTGCGAGCCCGGACGATGGCGGTTGTAGCTGGTGCTCTCAATGGCCGACAATACGTCGTCGGCATTCTCCACGAAGTCGATGTCGCTGATGACGGCGCCACGCACCGTGCTTCCTGCCGAGCTCTTACCGTTCCACGTCAGACCGAAAATGGTCTGGCCGATGGTGACGTTTGGGCGGTCGCCAGTGATGTTAGCGTCGAGCTGACTCTTCGTCATATCCCAGGCAATAACCTGATACGACTCGCCGTCGACGCTGGCCGTCTTTGCCACGGTGGGCAACACCTGACTGCCTTTGTTCACGCCGTTCAGCCACCACAGATAGCTTGAACCGCTCGTGGTGAGCAAGTTCTGGCCTTTCACCACGAGATATTTCTGCGATTTGGCGATGGTGTAGTCGGTCTTCTCGTGGTCGAGCATCAGGCAGACGTTGTTGCTACCCGTCTGCGGAACGGTGATGGTGTTCGCATCGGTGTCGTAGCTGATGCGGTTCTGTGCCACGCGGCCCGGGTCGCCCGTCACCCAGTCGGTAGCGACGAAGTGATAGGCGTGTGGGTCGTAGTCGCGCATCAGTCGCAGATAGTAGAGACCGGGGTTGGGAGTGTTCGATGTTGCGGAGAGCCTGACAACGAATTGCTCCTTCGCCTTGCCGTTGTTGGTCATGATTTCTTCGGGCAGGGGAAATTCAATGTTGTAGAAGCCGCTGCCGTCGCCGCCTTTCATTCGGGCAGGAATCTCGATGTCGGCAATCTTTTGACCATCGACGGTGAGCGTAGCCTTGCGGCCACGGTCGGAAGTGGTGAAGCGGCAGAGGATGCTCAGCTTCTCGGTGATGCCTTCCTTATTAAATAAGGTGTACTGTACGAAGCCGCCGGCCTGTGCGTCGCGATAGCGCTCGCTGTTGTAGGTGCCGGTGGTGCTCCCGTTGCTGTAGCGTACCTCATGGCCGGCCTCGCTCTGCTGTTCGCCTGGTGCCACGAAGTCGAGGGTGCGCTGAAGCAGTGCCTCGTTGGCTGCCTCGGTCTGAGCCATATCGCTGTTGGCGAAGTTCTCGGGCGTCTGCTGGTACCAATAGCACTGGTAGCGGGCGTGGTGAATGTCGTAGAAGGGTCGCAGCTGCAGCGTCTTCCAAGTGTATGTAGGTGCATCGGGGCGCGAGGCATCGATGTTGAACACCAGATTCCACGGTTCCTTAGGCGTGATGCGACTAAGCACGTCGCTGCGCTCGCCAATGAGTAGGGGTGCACTGATGAGGCTCTTGATTGTAGCCATGTTGCCGGGTGCGTGGTCCATGCGGCCCTCATGGCCATAGACGTTGGGCAGTGCCTCGTATTTCAAGCCCGTTTCTGCAGCCTCGGCCTCGCTGGACGCGGTGGTCTGAGCGGCCAGTAGGATTGGTCCGCAATGGAAGGCAAAATAGTCGCCGTAGCCGGGGCACTCCTCCATCGTGATTTCCATAGGCAGGTATACATTGATTTTGTCGCCCTCCTTCCACTTGCGGTCGATGACCACATAGCTGGCCGTGCCCTGCACGACGTCTTGCTCGACTTGCTTGCCGTTGACGGTGATTTGGAATTCCTTGCCTGCCCAAGCGGGATGGCGCACTGCAATTTGATACTTACCGCCGCGAGTCACGGTCATATAGGAAACCGATGTCTGCGGTGTGGGCAAGGCTGACACTTGCGGGTCGACGTAGGGGAAGCGAGTCTCCTGGCGCAGTCCGAAGTGTTCGTTGCTGAGTTCGCTGGCAGTGAAGAGGTTCACGTAAAGTACATCATCGCCGTCGTGGGTATAGATGAAATGACCGTATTTCGAGTGGTTCTCCATGCCCGTACCCACACAGCACCACATCGACTCGTTCACGGTGGAATAGATGCGGTAGGCCTGCGGGCGCAGCGTGGTGAAATAGACGTAGCCGCCCGTGAGCGGGTCTTGTGTGGAGAGGATGTGGTTCCACATCGTGTGCTCGTAGAAGTCGGCATAGCGGGCATCGTGGGTGCGGGTGGCGAGCAACTCGCTGAGTTTCAGCATGTTATTGGAGTTGCAGCTCTCCGGGCCATCGGGCACGTTGATATAGCGTTGTGCATTGGCCTTTGGCAGGAAGTGCTCGCTGACGCTGTTGCCACCGATGCAAACCGTGCGATTCTCGGCCACGTCTTGCCAGAAGTTCTCGGCAGCACGCAGATAGTTCGTGGCGGTGGCATCCTGTTCGCCGACGCGCTCGAAGCCGATGTACTTCGGCACCTGGGTGTTGGCATGGCGGTTGTCGAGGAACGACGTGTCGAGCTTCTGCATGCCGTTGAGCATGGTGCGATGGCTGAAACGCTTGGCGGCGGTGAGGTATTTCGCATCGCCGAAGAGCTGATAGGCATCGACCAGCGACTCGTTGATGCCGCCATGTTCGCAGTCGAGGAAGCCCTGCAGGTCGCTGTCGCTCACCTTCGCGATGAGGTTCACCGTCCAGTCGGCCATCTTCCGGAACATCTCCTTAGCCTGCTCGCTCTCGCCGTAGAGGTAGGCGTCGCGCAAACCTGCCAGCACCTTATGCTGACAGTAGAACGGCACCCAGCCCCAGTTGCTGCGAATCTTCGAGAGGTCGCCGCGAGCCATCGCACGCCACGAGTCGTTGATGGGCTGTCCACCCAGGAAGCCGTACATGCCCTCTTGGTCGTTGTCGTAGGCTTTCTGGCAGTCGTTGAGCACGTCGAGCACATACTGCATGCGCTCCTTCAGCTGTTGGCGCACGCTGCCTTCATCGGTGGCGGCATAGGCCAGCGCGAGTGCCGACACATAGTGACCGCCCACGTGGCCATTCAGGTCGAAGCCTGCATCGCCACCCCAGTTTTTGAAAATGGGGTGTGCCTGCAGCCAGCCGGCATAGCGGCCGGTGTTGAGCCCCGCCTGGCGCACAAATGGCGACAGCAGCCGGTCGGCATCGTATTGCAGCAGCAACTGGTTGTTACGCTCTAAGGCAGTCTTCATCGGACCATCGAGCAACTTCACCTCCTTCAGATTGAAGTGGTGTTCATACAAACTGGATTGCGCCATTGCCAACATCGGCAGCAGCGCGGCGACGATATAAATAAAGAAACGTTTCATACTGGTTGCAAATTTACAAAAAAAACATTAATTACATGCATCGATTTGAAAAAAGTCGCTTGGCGAACATGAAAAGTCGTGATGTTACTTCATCTAGGCAAAAAATCCCTGCTTTAAAGCCGCCCCTTATAAAGAGGCTCAAAATGTTCTGCGCTCGATTTTTTGTAACTTTGCGTCTAGTCGTTCTGCCTGCGCACAAAAGTCCTCATAGTCCTTATAGCCCACAAACCGTGCCAGCACGTCGAGCGTATGCGGCCTGGTCTGCACTTTCTCGTTCTTCAGGTATCCCCAAAAGCGTTTCATTGTTTATTTAGCCAGTAATATAGGAAATAATCATAGATATAGTATTTCCCGTTGCTATTGGTTATAATATCTTTATCTTGAAGGGCAGATAAACTTCTTTGCACCGCACTGGCGGAGGAAAGATGATATTTCTTGATGAATTCTCCACTTGTTGGTTGAACATTCTTTCCAGAATGAGCCAGAGCGATGAGCAATGCTTTTTGTTTTGCAGAAAGCCTTACCAGCAAATCTTGATAGATGTCATCTTTTTCATCTACGGCATAACTGATAGCTATATCAACCTCATTAATTCCGCATGGGATGTCTTTTTCTGCCATAGCATATAGTTCATTACATATCTTTTGTACGTACCAAGTAGTGCCTTCAAATTTCTCATAAACATAATTAATAGCTTCTTCCTTTATCTGCAACCCTCCCTGTATAAAATGCTTTTTTATAAAAGGAGTATATGAATCAAGTGGGATTGGCTTTAGAGATATAGTAGATGCACTTTGGTAGAACGGCCTGGCTGGTGATGAGAACATCTCGCCCATCATGTGGCGCTTGGATCCTGAGAATACAAACCTTGCATTATTGCAGCTCTGAATATAGGTACGTAACAAAGCCTCTACATTCTGTTCTGGATAATCCATGATGGTCTGAAACTCATCGATTGCCACAATGCAAGGTTTGTCAGCAGAGCCCAGATACTGGAAAATCTCATCAAGGGACACCTTCGGTGATTGTATATCGCCTATTTGAAGATTCCAACTCGGTTGTCCCAAGGCATCAAGCGTAATGCCTGTTCGCAGTGAACCGACTATTTGTATAAAACGTTCCCAAGCCTTCCTCTCTTTCGATTTCAGCACAGACAGAATGACACGCCCTAATTCATAAATCAGTTCTGCAAGAGACTTAGTAGCATAGATATCCACGATAAACAGATAATAATTATCTGCCAACTCCTGTTGGGAAAAACAGTGATGTATAAGTCCTGTCTTACCCATTCTTCTTGGTGACATCAAGGCAACATGATTGCCATTAACCAGCAGCGATGTCAGCCGTTTTGTCTCTTCCACTCTGTCGCAGAAATACTCAGACCCGTTATAGCCATAGGTCAAAAATGGATTCTTCATCATCATTGTCATCGTTTAATTCTAATTCGGGTACAAAGATAATAAGGATTCTGCAATTATACAAATTTGCGTAACGCTTTTTTGTATAATCGCTCAATAATTCCATCAAATGATACGAAAAGGACAGAAAAGGACTTGCGCATTTTTCCTTTTCGTCTTAATTTTGCCGCCAAAATTTCAGGCCGAATTGCGTTAATTCTCCCAAAACCGTTGTTGTTTACAACCTTTTTTTGTAACTTTGCACAACAATTCCGACATATCGTATGAGAAGACTTCCTCTTTTATTGTCATTCATGCTGCTTCCGGCCGTTTCGCTCTTTGCCAAATCGCTGACGAAGGCCGAGGCCGACGCCTATCGTGCACAACTGGCGGCCGAATGGAAGCAGGCCATCCGCAGTAGTCTTCAGGCTCGTTGGGAACGCTCAGAGGCAGAGGTGAACGGACTGCCGATGCTGTTCTGGAAGGCGGTCTATGGCGAGAAACCTGCCGATGGGCGTAGCCTCTGGATTTCGCTGCATGGCGGTGGCAACACGCATCCGCTGGCCAACGACCAGCAGTGGGACAACCAGAAGCGCCTCTACCGTCCGGCTGAGGGCGTCTATGTGGCGCCGCGTGCACCTTATAATGATTGGAATATGTGGTGCAAGCCCGCCCTCGACGGCCTCTACGAACAACTCATCCAGATGTGTGTGGCTAATCTCGACGTAAATCCCGATAAAGTCTACATCCTTGGCTATTCGGCTGGCGGCGATGGCGTGTGGCGTATGGCGCCACGTATGGCCGACACGTGGGCGGCAGCATCAATGATGGCCGGCCATCCCGGCGATGTGTCGTTGCTCAATCTGCGCAATACTCCGTTTATGATTTGGTGTGGCGGCGATGATGCTGCCTACGACCGCAACCGCCTCGACCGTGAGCGTGGCCTTGAGATGGACTCGTTGCAGCAGGCCGATCCAGAGGGATACATCCACGAGACGCATATCATGGAGGGCATGGGCCATTGGATGAACCGAGCCGACACGGTGGCGGTGCCTTGGATGGCGCAGTACAAGCGCAATCCCTATCCACGCAAAATCGTGTGGCAGCAAGAGGAAGTGCTGTGCCCAAGCTTCTACTGGTTGCAGGCTCCCGCAGGCGAGCTGAAGCGGGGACAGCGCGTGCGGCTCACATGTCTGGACAACGTCATTGATATCAGCGAGTGCACCTACTCACAGCTGACGCTCTGGCTCAACGATGAACTCGTCGACCTCGACCGCCCCGTCAAGGTGCGCTATCAAGGCCACACTCTCTTTAGCGGCAAGCTCCAGCGCACTCGCGAGAACATGGAGCAGAGCCTTCGCGATCGTGGCGACCTCAGCTACTGCTTCCCGGCGAAAGTAAAAATCATCATCAGCGAAAACTACAAAGCAACAATATGAAAGAACTGGAACTTAAGTACGGATGTAATCCAAACCAAAAGCCTTCGCGCATCTTCATGGACGAAGGCGAGTTACCCATCGAAGTGCTGAGTGGCCGACCCGGCTACATCAACTTCCTCGACGCGCTGAACGCCTGGCAGCTGGTGCGCGAACTGCGACAGGCCACCGGTCTGCCTGCAGCAGCATCGTTCAAGCACGTGTCGCCGGCTGGTGCTGCCGTTGGACTGCCGCTCTCCGACACGCTGAAGCACATCTACTTCGTCAACGACATTCCCGGTCTCGACGACTCGCCGGTGGCCTGTGCCTATGCCCGTGCCCGCGGTGCCGATCGCATGTCGTCGTATGGTGACTTCATCGCGCTGAGCGATACCTGCGACAAAACCACGGCCCTCATCATCAAGCGCGAGGTGAGCGACGGCATCATCGCTCCCGACTACACGCCCGAGGCACTGGAGATTCTGCGGGCAAAGCGCAAGGGAACGTACAACGTCATCCGCATCGACCCCGACTACCGTCCTGCTCCCATCGAGCGCAAGCAGGTGTTCGGCATCACGTTTGAGCAGGGACGCAACGAGATTCGTCTCGACGACCCCGCCTTGTTCGAGAACATCCCCACTCAGAACAAGACATTCCCCGACGATGCACGCCGCGACTTGATGATTAGCCTGATCACGCTGAAGTACACGCAGTCGAACTCCGTGTGCTATGTGAAGGACGGACAGGCCATCGGCATCGGTGCCGGTCAGCAGAGCCGCATCCATTGCACACGTCTTGCCGGACAGAAGGCCGATATCTGGTGGCTTCGCCAGCATCCGAAAGTGATGTCGCTGCCTTTTGTGGAAGGCATCCGTCGTGCTGATCGCGACAACACTATTGATATCTACATCTCCGACGACCACGACGACGTGTTGGCCGACGGACTCTGGCAGCAGTTCTTCACCGAGCGTCCCGAGCCGCTCACCCGTGAGGAGAAAGCTGCATGGGTGGCTCAGAACACACGCGTCTCGCTTGGCAGCGACGCCTTCTTCCCCTTCGGCGACAACATCGAGCGCGCCCATAAGAGCGGTGTGGAGTTCATCGCCCAGGCTGGTGGCTCCGTGCGCGACGACCATGTCATCATGACCTGCGACAAGTACGGCATCGCTATGGCCTTCACGGGCGTGCGCCTGTTCCATCACTAATCTAAGCCCCCTAAAATAGGGGGTTGGGGGTCCCATGATTTCCCCCCCTGGAACACCCCCATAGACCCCATGTAACTATCAACTAACAATATGACGAATAATGAATCAGAGGGCCGTCAAGACCCCCCGCTCGGCCTGCAGGGACGCTTTCATAGCGAAGCGGAGAAAGAACCCCCTACTTTAGGGGGCAATGACGACTTTCAGAGCATCCTCGAGAATGGCATCACCTTCGGTCGTGGCGGCGGAAAGAAAGCTGCTGCTGACGACAAGGTGAAAACCAAGGCGAAGAAGAAGGCCTACATCACCGGTGCCCACGGCTCCGGCTCGGCGCGCCAAAAGGCAAAGTACCGCCAGCAACGAGCCAACCGGCACAAGAAATAACGAATTACATACAGAGCATAGCTCCAGTACATACGGAGCACTGCCCCATAACCTTTAGAGCATATCTCTGGAAGTCGTGGAGCAGTGCTTTCGGGGTGCTGGAGCTATGCTTTTGAGGTCAAAAAGCAGTGCTTTTATCATCGAAAAGCAGTGCTTTTGCCATCAAAAAGTGATGCACGAGGTGTCTAAAAGCAATGCTTTCGAAGGCTGAAAGCAATGCTTTCGAAGGCTGAAAGACATGCTTTTGGCATCTTGGAGAATGCGTTGCTTTTTTCAATCGTTTACAAATAATCTAAAACTTCCTTAGCTCCCTCAAAAAACGGTCACAGGTCACAGGTGTGACCATGTGTCCTCTCGGCCCCAAAACGGTCACAGGTCACAGGTGTGACCATGTTACCTTCGGCCACAAAACGGTCACAGGTCACAGGTGTGACCATGTTACCTTCGGCCACAAGGGGGGAATGAAAACCCAAAATGCAGAATGTAAGCAAAGAAGATAATTTGCTTTACAATTTGTCATAAAATAGCAAATATCTTAATCAAAATGTCAAATCCAAATGGTCACACTATTTGAATACAAAATGATAGGGAAATAGTAATATATAGTTAAAGTATTGATTATCAAGTATTTACTACCTTTTTATACTCCCGCTTGGCAGAAAGGATACATGGTCACACCTGTGACCTGTGACCGTTGCAGAGAACCATTTGGACATGGTCACACCTGTGACCTGTGACCGTTGCAGAGAACCATTTGGAAAACACGCATGATATTTCAACAATTATTTTATCTTTTCTCTAAAGAAAGAGTAATTTCTTGATGAGACTGGCTTATAATTCAAGTTTTTTATGTATATTTGCCCTTTGAAATGGAGACCACTATGGATATTACAGCTGAAGGAATCAAGAAACTTGTCGACGACGAGCGTGTTGAGCTGCTGACGGTCCGGCTGTGCCGTCATTGGGAAGTGGCTACCGAGCGCCTGAAGGGGCTGGTGCAGGAGTTGGCATACGGTGTGGATACTTGCATCGATGCAGAGATCTATGCTGCCGTGATGCGCATGCAGAGTAGTCTGAAGGCACTGATGGAGCTAACCCGGATGCCCTGCACCTTTCTGTTTTCAGAATACCTTGACCGTATCGCGAAGACCGTGTCGAACACCGACCTGTGGCAGGCGGTGATGCTGCTGACTGAACGGCTGTCGGAAAAGGACGCCGCTACTGAGGCAGAGGAGGACTCGTTATTCGAGCAGGTTATCCAGATGATCAAGAATTCCGCCAGTTTGTCGGCAGAGCAGCAGGACACGAACAATATGATTAAGACTGCGGCAATGCGGAGTATTTTCAACGTCTTCGCACAGAAGATGACGCCAGAAGACACGCTCATGGTTGCAGAGGTCATGAACTCCGAAGACAACGCAGCTGGTTCTGAAGAAATCGTAAGCCGCCTGAAGGAAATCAGCCTGTCGATGGACGAGCTGGCGGGCAAGATCGGGGAGCATCGGCAGGTGATCGTGAAATGGCTGTTTACACTCTTCTTGCTGCCGAACATGCTGGTAAGCCTGATGCAGTTAAGCCGGGCCGACAGCAAGTCGATGGCCAAATACTTCGACGACGTGCTGAACCGTGTGCGCGAAAGCACCGGCTGGGAGAACTACTGGAAAGACCATCGCAGTACACTTCGCGTGGTGAGCGACAGCAGTTCGCTGAACGAGGTTATGATGGCAGCACGAAGCCGTGAGCGTGCCCAACTGGGCAATATACCTGGAGGCTTGTTTGCCAAATGGACCTCCGATCGTAAAGCCTTCGAAGACAGCTTCCTCAAGGCCCACCTAAGCGATGACGACCTTCGCAGCTTCATCTTCCATCTCGCCGCCCTGGCCGAGATTGCCCGCGAACTGGATCCCGGCACCAAGTTCGGCGAAGAGCAACTGGTGAACAACAAGCGGCAACAGGTTGGCGAGGCGGTGCTGGCGGCAGCCCAGAAGCTGAAAGATATGACGGAGCCCGCTTGGTTCCCCCGTTATGACCGGATGTGGACTGAGCTGATAAGAAACGACCTCGTCTTCTCTCATCTGGAAGTGTTGCGCAAGAGTCCGCACAACAATCAGTTTACTGCACGCTTCTTTTGCCACTTGGTGGGAGAGATGAAGAAGCGGGCGGTCTTCGGCGCCCATTCTGACAACGACCTGGCCAAGAAGCTTACCACCAAGTACTCTGTCGGCACCTACCGCAAGAACATTCAGGAAGGCATGGGCGATGAATCCACCGACCTGCAAAACGCGTTCGACACCATTTTCAAAAAATGCAAGAACTTATCATAATATAAAACAAAGGAATATGAGACGAGCCACACTTCTATCACTATTGATATCCGTTTTGTTGCCGATGAACGCGCAAGACTATACACGTACCGTGGGTAATATCGTGACTGAAATCACGTTCTATTCGCCCGAGATAGTGCGTGTGACGAAATATCAAAAATCTGACGCTTTGGGCAAATCTGACCCAAAAGTGGTTGTGACGATGAAGCCACAGGTTGTGAATCCCACAATTCTTGAGGGCACCACAACTGACACGCTCCTTACAGAAAAAGTAATGGTAGTATGCGCAAAAACGTCAGGTTTTCTCAGCTTCTACCGTCCAGATGGCACTGTACTCATCAAGGAACGTGCAAAGCCTACATTCACCAAACGCACGTCGCACACTATCGACCCCTACAACGTGTCGCAGTCGTTCCGTCTGACGAACGGCGAGGCCATCTACGGATTCGGGCAGGTGCAAGACGGCAACCTGAACCATCGCAATACGAACTACAACCACATGGTACAGAACAATATGTCGGTGTGGATTCCGTTCTTCCACTCCACTCGCGGCTATGGTCTCTACTGGGACTTGTATGGTCCCTGCAACTTCAGCGACAACTCGTCTAACGGTGCCACCTTTACGACAGAAGCCGCTCATGCTGTCGATTACTACGTGCTGGTAGGTTCGGAAACCAATGGCGATGAGGTGGTTCAGCGTGTTCGCGAACTATCGGGCAAAGCGACGATGGTTCCGCTATGGACTTACGGCTATTTCCAGAGCAAGGAGCGCTACCAGAGTGCAACAGAAACATTAGGTGTGCTGCAGAAATACCGCTCGCTAAGTGTACCCATCGATTGCGTGGTGCAAGACTGGCAGTACTGGGGAGGCAACAACCAATGGAACGCGATGGAGTTCCTGAGTCCGCAGTTCAAGACCGAGTATCCCAAAATGATCAACGGTATGCACAACGACGGCGCCCATCTACTGATTTCCATCTGGGCCAACTTCGGACGCGACACCAAGCAGTTCAAATACTTCAAGGAGCACAACCAACTGATGAAACGGGGCAACGAAATCATGTCCTCCACCTGGCCCAATAACGAGGGCGTGGGAATCTACAATCCCTACCAACAATCGGCACGCGACTACTACTGGAAATGTCTCTATGAGGGACTGGTCAGTAAGGGCGTTGATGCCTACTGGGTGGACTCATCGGAGCCTGACCACTACGAAGGCGGTGAGGATTGGGAGAAGACTAACGACTTTGTGGTGCTGGAGAAAGGGAGCGACGACCTTAACCTTAACGATAACGCGACACTGAATCCGCACTCATTAGAGAGTGAGCACACATGGCGTTCGATGCGTAATGTCTTCCCGTTGATGCATGCAAGTGGTGTGTACGAAGGTCATCGCGGCCAGAAGGCTGAACTTACAGAGGCCAAGCGAGTGATGATTATGACACGCTCGGGCTTCATCGGCATGCAACGCTACGGAGCTGGCACATGGAGCGGCGACATTACCGCTTCATGGGAGACGCTGGCCAATCAGATTCCTGCCGCCTTAAACTATAGTGCCTGTGGAATCCCCAGCTGGAACAGCGACATCGGCGGTTTCTTCAATGGCAGCTATAATGGTCCCGGACAAGATACCTACAATGAGCTATACTGCCGTTGGATTCAGTTTGGCACCTTCTGTACCATCATGCGTAGTCATGGCTCTGCCACCGATCGCGCCATCTATCAGTTTGGCAAGGAGGGCGAGAGCTACTATGACATCATCAATCGCTATATCCACCTGCGTTATGCCCTCCTACCTTATATATATAGTACGGCACGTCAGGTGCATGCATCCGATTATTCCTTTATGCGTGCTATGGGCATTGCCTATCCACAGGATGCCAACGCCCTGTCGCTGAAGGATCAGTTTATGTTCGGCCGCGATATCCTTGTAGCACCCGTCGTGAAGTCTCAAGCCACCCAGCGCACGGTATATCTGCCAAAATATGAGGCTCAAAACGAAGGGCAAAAGTCAAATGGTAAGTGGACGGATATCTGGAGCGGCGAGCAGCATGACGGAGGGACAAAGGTAACACGCAACGTCAACCTCGGCTTGATGCCACTCTATGTACGTCAAGGCTCAATAATCCCATGGGGGCCAAATGTACAATACAGTTCAGCCAGCAATTGGGACAACCTTGAGATCCGTATCTATCCGGGTGCTGACGGTCAGTTCACCCTCTACGAGGACGAACGCGACAATTACAACTATGAGAAGGGACATTTCTCCGAGATTCCTTTCACTTGGAACGATGCTACACACACTCTCACCATCGGAACCCGTAGCGGCACATTCGAAGGAATGCTCACAAACCGCACCTTCCGCATTGTGCTCGTCGATTCCGCCAACCATGTTGGACTGGGCATCTATCAATCTGTACGCTTCAGCAAGGAAGTCGCCTACTCTGGTTCAAAAATTTCCGTGCAGATTGACAACAATAACCTTGTAGCCGAAGAACACGCTGCCGTACAATCCATTCAGGCAACGCCAACGAACGTAAAAGTCTTCTTGGGACAGAGCAAGACTTTCACTGTAAAAGCCAAGTACGATGATGGCTCGACACAATTCGTAACCCTCGATGCCGTATGCGAGAGCACTGACCCAATGATAGCTACAGCCAGCGACGGCATTATCCGTGCTGGTAAGCAAGAGGGCAAGGCCAACGTCAACATTACCTATACCGATGGAATGGGTACAGACCATCAGACTACCATCAGCGTCGAAACATCGATTCCATCAAACATCTATACGTGGAAGGCTTACGACTGGTATAGAAACCGTGTAAGCGACCGCCTCGGAGCCTCCGACATCACCTACAGCACCAAAGACAATACCATCACCATCACGAAGACAGGTGCCCAGAACATTGCCCTCCGCTACAATGAGCAGAAATACTTAGAGCCTGGTATGAAGTACCTCGTAGCAGTAGCTTCGGACGTATCGAAGAACAAGAGTGACTCGCAGCTTTGGTATATCAATGGACATTGGGTAAATATCGTCAATCCGACAGATGTTCGAACACTGAAAGACGGTCGTATCATGGTGTCGTGGGCTATCGACGAGAATGCAGGCTATGAACTGACGGGCGAGACGGTGTTCGGTCTGACATCGACCAACTCCCAAGGCCGCTCCGTCATCAGTTATGTAGGTTTCACCTCTAACCTGCAGAAGACTGAGCAGGAACTCAACACTCCGGTCGGCATCAAACAGATATCAGCCGATGCTTCTTCATCCGCACTACAGACCATCTTTGCACCCGACGGCTCTCGTCGGCAGCAGTTGGCCCATGGGGTCAACATCATCAACATGGGTGGTAAGGTATCGAAAGTATATCTGAAATAAAAAACTATTCTGCTGTAATCGTAGGAACTTTCCTCCCATCATTCAAATTCCATCCTGTGAATATTGTTAAGATTGCACTCTAAATGAGAAAATCCCATTTGGAAGGTGCAAAACCCCTTGCGACCTTTGCTGCCGATATGATACAGTTAGCATCATCATTTAGCGGCAAGCCTCGCCAGGCGAGCATGGCTGCTTACCGTCAGCTGCTGGCGGAGAATCACGTGGAGGAAATCCTCCAGGACGTGAAGCAGAACAAAAACCTGAATCGCAAGAAGGAACTGCCCGTGTGGCTGCCTCTTGCTGAGTCTTTTAAGAATGGTACGCGCAAGGCCGAAGATGCTGTGGCTTCAGGACTCTACTTCCTCGACATCGACGAGAAGGGCCTGACGGAACAGCTTTGGAAGAAGGTATGCGAGGAGAACCTCATCGATGAGTTTCGAATCGTTTACTTTGCCGAGAGTGCCGGTGGTGGCACACACATCTGGGCTTGGCGCGCATCAGGAATCTCTATCGAGGAGGACATCCAAAGGCTGGCGAGTCGCCTGGGTGTCAGCTACGACTCGCATGTGACAGATCTTGCCCGCTGTTGCTTTATGGTCAGCGAGCAGTATGTGAAGTTGTTGGACCCAGTGGTCTTCGAAGCCTCTTCCCACTGCTTCCCACTGGAGGAGGCTGGTAAGACGGCTGCCCCAAAACTCCCTCTCCCTTTGGAGAAGGCTGGGGGAGACGCTTCCTCAGATGGGGGCTCTTATAAGGGTATTCCCTATGAGAAAATTGTGCAGGCTCTGCTCTGGAAACTGGGTTATGGCGATGCTCCTGCCGAGGGTGAGCGCAATACGGCACTCTACAGCACGAGTCGCTATCTGCGCTTCATCTGCGACTTCGATGAGCAAAAGCTCTTTCAGATTCTGCCTCACTGGGGACTCTCCGACCGCGAAGTGATGTCGACCATCAAGAGCGCTGTCGACAGCGTCCGCCCTACGGCTATCCCCTCGCTGATGAAGGAGGTGCTCGCTTCGCTGGGCATAGCGATGGCAAGTGGAGTAGAGGAGTCTGACGAGTCGCCCATTGCACTAGTCGACAACGAGTTGCCAGGCATTCTGCAGGATCTCTCCGACCACGCTCCTGAGGAATTCAGGGAGGCTACGCTGATAGCAGCCTTGCCTATGCTGGGCACGTTGGCAACCGGCGTCCGGGCCAAGTATCGAGACGGTAAGCTGAACTCTCCAAGCTTCATCGTCGACATCGAGGCTCCTCAGGCCACGGGTAAGTCGTTTATTGACAATGAGTTTGAGCTGCTCATGGACCCCATAATCAAACAGGACGAGGTGGAATGGCAGAAGGAGATAGCGTATTCGTTGGCGAAGAAGAACGGCGAAGAGGTACAGAATCCTTGTGCTTGCATTCGTATCATCGAGCCAAACATCGGTGTGTCGGCATTCCTCGAGCGCGCCCTCTATGCAAAAGGGAAGCATCTCTTCACCTATGCCCCCGAGATTGAGACGGTGCTGAAGAACAACAAGGGTGGCTCGTGGACGGAGAAGAACGACCTCTTCAGGCTGGCTTACGACAACAAGACTTGGGGTCAGCATCGTATCAGCAAAGACTCGTTGTCGGGCAAAGTCACCCTCTATTATAATATGGTGACGTGTGGAACGCCCAACAAGTGCCGGGCTTTCTTCGCTGATGCCGAAAGCGGATTGGTGAGCCGGGTGATGCCTGTGGTGTTGCCTGATATGGTTGGCTCGAAAATGCCTCAGTTCAAGACTTGGACAAAGGAAGAGGAAGAGAAGGTCAGGCGGCAGTGTCTCTGCCTGATGGACGAGGAAGGCGAGGTTGAGTTGCCGCTGATCAATAAGGCCATTGAGGAATGGGACGAGCAGAAGCGCCAGGAGTATCTGCAAACATTGCGATACTCACTCGACACGTTCCGTCGTCGTGCTGCCCTCAACGGCTTCCGAGCTGGCATCATCGCCTATTTGCTCGAAGGCAAGAAAGAAACGGAGCAGGCCATCAGGTTCGCCCTCTGGTGTGCTGAGCGCTGCCTCCACTACCAGCTTCAGATTTATGGCGACAAGATCGACGCGCTCCACAACGGTCAGTTGACGACTCAAGCCGCCAAGGGCAACATCCGCTTTTTGGATGCGCTCCCAAATGAGTTCACAAAGGAAGATTTGGTGAACCTGCGTCTGGCTTACAGAGAGCCGCCAGTGGTGAAAACCATCATTTACCGCTGGGTAAAGGAAGGCAAGATTGAGAAAATCGGACCCAACCTCTGGCGCAAGTGCTGACACACAGCAGGTGGAGAGACCCGTTTGTCCCTCCACCTGCGTTTTCTTTATCAGTCATCTTCCAATTCAAATTCTCTGATTTCTGTTACGACTCGGGATTACTCATGCAAGCATGGTTTCCCGCTCGCTGCTCCAAAAAATCAAATCACTCTGCTACTTCTTTCAAACGTTCCCAGACTTTGACCATTGTCCAGATGTCGAGTTTTGTTAAGGCATGTGAGATTTATGGGTTAAGCAATTTGCGGTAAACTGAAAAGCTTTTCTTAATTACATCTTTATCCGACTCTGCCTCAAGCATGACTTTGTACACAGAGAAAATGAGGTTTCTCCTACTATTGAAGAAATCAAGTAAAAGGGAAGTGTCTTTGCACTTTTCAATAAGGTTACGATCTTCAAAAACCTTCAGCTTGTTGATATTAAGAATCCTGTCGTCAACAATATCTTTTCTGAAAAAGAAGGGAGTATCACCTGCTTGTTCGTAGCTCCAATAACCACTAAAATCTTGTAACAACCTTCAATCTCGCGTGGTAAACCGTTTTCAGCAACAGGCTTCTAATACAGGAAACGTTCCTTTTATCGCCATTTCCTTAGTCTTTCGTTCAGTTCTTGCGCGAGGTGACGCTACCGTTCTTCTGAATGGTGAGGGTAGCGTTCTGCAGCTTGTGGCTGTCGTGATTGAAAAGGATGTTTGGATTGTAGCGACGACCACAGAAGAAGATTTCGAAGTGCACATGCTCGGTGGTGGCGCGGCCCGTGCGGCCAGCGAGACCGATGATCTGTCCGGCCTTCACCTTCTGTCCGACCTTCACCAGGTTCTTCGACTGGTGCCCGTAGAGGGTGACGAGTCCGTTGCCGTGCTGAATCTTGATGCAGTTGCCATAGCCACCGTTGTAGCCTGACTCGATGACCTCACCGTCGAAAGCCGCGAGGACGTTGTCGTTAGCCTTCGTCTTGATGTCAACACCTGAATGGGTGTGGCTGCCGCGGTTGTTGCCATAAGGGCTGATGACGTGGGCGCCGGGCAGGGGATACGACCACTGCGAGGACTTCATGTCGGCAAGGTTCCACTTGATGGTGTTGCCGTTGGCGAAGGGGTCGGCCTTGAAGTCGGTCATGTTGTCGCGAACGCGGTGGGTCTTCACCTCGATGCGATGGCCGTTGCGACGGAAGGTGATGGTCTGCTGATGCAGCTTATGGCCGTTCACCTCAAGGATGATGGAAGGGGTAATGCGGCGGCCGTTCACCATGATGGCGAAGTTACAAAACGTCTTCAGTCCCTCACCGCCGACGATTGCGATGGTTTGTCCGGCCTTCACCTTGTCACCAACATGTACGAGGTTCTGTGCGTTGTAGCCGTAGACGGTCTCGAGGCCGTTGTCGTGGCGGATGACGATGACGTTACCGAAGGGGGCATTGTGCTTTGACAGGCGCACCACTCCCGGGAACATTGCTTTCACGGCATCGCCCTTGGTGGTGGAGATCTCGAGTTCGGAGTTGTTGTTCACCAGCTCTGCCTTACCCACGGGCAGCGGGAAGGAGTATTCATCCTTCGGAACGTCGGTGAAGTCGATAGAGAACGCGTCGCTGCGGTCAAACAGACCGGGTGTCGGAACGCTGATGGACTGCTGTTCGGCTGGCGTGAACTCGTGGATGCTCTGCGAACAAACGGGACAGACAAAGAGAAGACAGGCGAGACAAACGAGACAGATGGGGTTTGAGACATACGGGACAAACGAACATATATTCTTTTTGACATACGTGACAGACGGACATATATTCTTTTTGACATACGGGACAAACGAACATATATTCTTTTTGATATACGGGACAGACGGACATATATTCTTTTTGACATACGGGACAAACGGACATATATTCTTTTTGACATACGGGACAAACGAACGGATGGGGTTTGAGACATACGTGACAGACGAACGGATGTTCTTTTTGACATACGTGACATAGGAGCATACGGTTTTGAAGGTTGTTTGTTTCGTATGTTCGTTTGTCATAAAATTCGTCTGTTTCGTCTGTTCGTTTGTCATCATTTCAGTTTGTCTTTAAAATCGTTTGTCTCGTATGTTGCGTATGTCTTATTTTTAAAAAAAAGGTTCGTTTGTCACGTATGTCTTAAAAATCTTCGTCTGTCTCTTCTGTTATATCTTCGATTTCGTCGTCGTCGAGGAAGATGATTTCGTCGTCTTCGCCTTCCTGTTGCATCTCAAGTGAGAGGCGAGAGAGTTCTTTGTCGCGATGGATGAGTGTGTCGGTGGAGGTGATGACCTGCAGTTTGTTCGACTCGGAGTTGAGCTCACGCCACAACACATCCTTTAGTTCCTCGAGACCGAAGCCCGTCACGGCAGAGATGAAGACGACGGGCAGGTCCTCGGGCAGGGTGGGGCGGAGCATGTCGATGAGTTCCTGGTCGAGCAGGTCGCACTTCGTCACGGCGAGTACGCGGTGCTTCGAGAGCATCTCGGGATTGAACTGCTGCAGCTCGTTGAGCAGGATTTCATACTCGCGGCGGATGTCGTCGGTGTCGCCAGGCACCATGAAGAGCAGAAGCGAGTTGCGCTCGATGTGACGAAGGAAACGCAGGCCGAGGCCGCGTCCCTCGCTGGCACCCTCGATGATGCCGGGGATGTCGGCCATCACGAACGACTTATTGTCGCGATAGGCTACGATGCCCAGCGAGGGTTCCATCGTCGTGAAGGGGTAGTTGGCAATCTTCGGACGGGCATTCGACAATGCGCTCACCAGCGTAGACTTGCCGGCATTGGGAAAGCCCACGAGACCGACATCGGCCAACAGCTTCAGCTCGAGGATGATGGTCATCTCCTGCATGGGCTCGCCGGGCTGTGCGAAGCGTGGTGCCTGATTGGTGGCAGAGCGGAACTGGAAGTTGCCGAGTCCACCACGACCGCCCTTCAGCAGGATGACTTCCTGTCCGTCGTCGTTCACGTCGCACACGAACTTACCCGTCTCGGCATTGTAGACCACCGTTCCCGGCGGCACGTCGATGTAGACATCGCGGCCATCGGTGCCGTGACACTTGTCGGCGCCGCCGTTGCCTCCATGCTCAGCGAAGATGTGTCGCTGATAGCGCAGATGCAACAACGTCCAGTAGTTGTGGTTGCCGCGCAGGATGATATTACCACCCCGGCCGCCGTCACCGCCGTCGGGACCGCCGTTGTAGTTGTACTTCAGATGCTTCAAATGCATCGATCCGCGACCGCCCTTTCCTGAGCGGCACAGTATCTTCACATAGTCTACAAAGTTCGATTCTGCCATGATAGTTTCCTTTTCGGCTGCAAAGGTACGAAAAAAAGCGCGAAAAACCAAACATCCGTTAGAAAACCCTATGACTAGGTATTGTGGGAATGGAAAAAAAGAAGTATCTTTGCAGTCGACAACACAAAAGAGTTTAAGATGATTACAACAATTACCATAGGATTACTCATCCCACTGCTGGGCACGATGCTCGGCTCGGCATTCGTGTTTCTGATGAAAGACCAGATGTCTGACCGCCTGCAGAAGTCGCTGCTGGGCTTTGCATCGGGAGTGATGGTGGCGGCGGCCGTGTGGTCGCTGCTCATTCCTGCTATGGAGATGGAGACGGGGGAGGGCGCATGGTCGGTAGTGCCGGCAGCCATCGGCTTCCTGTTGGGCATGGGCTTTCTGTTGCTCATCGATGAATTGACGCCACACCTGCATCTCGGTACCAACGAACCTGAAGGCCCTCGCTCACACCTGTCGCGTACGGCAATGCTTGCGTTGGCCGTTACCATCCATAACTTGCCCGAGGGCATGGCGGTAGGTGTGGTGTTTGGTAGTGCCGAACAGGGCGCTGCAGGCATCTCGCTGGCTTCGGCCGTAGCTGTGTCGTTGGGTATCGCCATTCAGAACATCCCCGAGGGAGCCATTATCTCCATGCCGATGCGGGCAGCTGGCAACTCGCGTTGGCGGTCGTTCCTGATTGGCAGCCTGAGTGGTGTCGTGGAGCCGATAGGAGGCTTGGCCATTGTCCTGTTGGCCTCTGTGCTCACCCCCGTATTGCCCTATATGCTGGCCTTCGCTGCCGGTGCCATGTTCTATGTCGTCATTGAGGAACTCATCCCCGAGGCATCGAGCGGCAAGCATAGCAACCTCAGCACCATCGGCTTTGCCATTGGCTTCGTGCTGATGATGGTGCTCGACGTGGTGATGGGATAGTCAGTCTTCAGAAACGAAACAACTTCACACGACATCGGCATGTTTCCGACATCGTGTGAAGTTGTCTTTGTTTTCAGGTTTGTTCAAGAACCGGCTTAGAGTGCGTCGATGACGGCACAGATGTCGCTGAAGATGCGGTCGAGGTCGCCCAGGCCGTCGATGTGGTTGCGGATGCCTTCGCGCTCATACCAGTCGATGAGCGGTGATGTCTGGTTGTGATAGACGTCGAGGCGCTTCTTGATGGTCTCCTCGTTGTCATCCGAGCGGCCGCTCATCTGTCCGCGCAGCAGCAGACGCTTCATCAGTTCGTCCTCGGGAACGTCGAGCTCAATCATTGCAGCCACCTTGTGTCCGCGCTCGGCGAGCATGGCCTTCAGGGCCTCGGCCTGCGGGATGGTGCGGGGGAAGCCGTCGAAGATCACGCCGTTGTGGTCGCTGCCGAATTTATCATAGACGCTGGCGAGCATGTCTACGATGAGTTGGTCGGGCACCAGCTGTCCCTGGTCGATATACTGCTTGGCGGTCTTGCCGAGCTCTGTTCCGTTCTTAATCTCGCTGCGCAGCACGTCACCTGTGGAGATGTGCTCGAAACCATACTTCTCAATCATTTTGTCGCTCTGCGTTCCCTTGCCGGAACCAGGCGCACCGAAAATAACGATGTTCTTCATACTTTTGATTTTATTGTAATGTTACAGTTATTCCACAATGGTATAGATGTCTCTCAAGTTGCGGCCCTGCTGGTCGTAGTCGAGGCCATAGCCGACGATGAAGTCGTTGGGAATCTCTAAGGCGGCATACTCGATGTTGAGTGGCACCTCCAGCTTCTCGGGCTTCACGAGCAAGGCGCAGATGTGGATAGAGGCAGGATTGCGCGTGCCGAGGGTTTCAATCATGCGCTGCATGGTGCGACCTGTGTCGACGATGTCCTCGACAATGACGATGTGGCGGTCTGACAAGTCTTCGTTGATGCCGATAACCTCGGTGACCTTACCCGTCGACATGGTGCCTGCATAGCTGGCAAGTTTCACAAACGAGATCTCACAGGGGATGGTAATCTCGCGCATGAGGTCGGCAGCGAAGATGAACGAGCCATTGAGCACGGCCAGGAACAACGGGTTCTTGTCGGCCAGGTCATTGTTGATACGCTTTGCAACGGCTTTCACGTGTTGCAGGATTTCGCTCTCGGGAATCGACGTTTGGAACGTCTTATCAAGAATCTTTACGGTAGCCATGGATTCAGATATTGATAGATTTGATTGCAAAGGTACGAATAATTATCGACATAACGGCACATTGAAGCCACTAATTTCCACAAATGGCTGCATTCCTCGAGCATCGCGCGGGTTCCACTCCACACGAATGGTTCGCTTTTCGCCCGGCATCAGGTGGAAATAGTTGTCGTCGTAGAGCACGGGCAGCACCTGTTCTCCGTCGTCGGTCTTCAGGTTCAGACGAATCATCAGAGCCGGCTCGTGAGAGGGATTTTCCAAGGTGACAAGATAACAAGGTGACAAAGTAACATTGTCTGAGCCTTGCGTCTTTGTTACCTCGTTACTTTGTTCCTTTGTTACTTTGAGTTTGACCTGCGGCAGAGTCTTTAGCGCCTGATAGTTGCCCGTGTCGGTCGAGCAAATATACGTATTCTCCGAGAACGGCTGCTGTCCTGCAGCATTGATAGCCTCCAACCGGAGGAAATAAACACCCTTGTAGTCGTTGGGCACATCTATGGGCAGACAAGAAACTGTTGTGTCGTCATCAGAGCTGAACGGTGCATCATGGTGCCAGAATTCAACGCCATGCATGTCGTACAGGCGGGCCACGGCGATGCCTTCGCGATGTCCAGAAGCCATGTTGACAATCTCCACGCTATCGGCAAGCGGATTCCACTGGATGTGAAGCGGCTCACAAGCTTTCTTTGTGCCGAAATAGGCGGCTGTAGGCTCGAAGTAATAGTCGTAGGTCTGCCACACCATCGAAGGCCATGTGGGATGACTCATCCAGATGAGCAGTCCCTGTCGGTCGTGGTTGGTGCTCTCGTACATCGCCCGGTAACCATCGTAGTTCAGCCACTGGGCGTGTGTTGTGAACTCACGAGCATCCTTCGGTTCGCCAAAGGCACGGGCGATGAGCTGATTGAACGAAGCCCCTCGCTGCGCGCCCTGCTGTGTGAAGTCGTGCTGACCCCAATATTCACTCTGCGGCCAGAAATGCTCTGGGCGGAACGTACGCGAGAAACCTTCATAAGTCATGATGTTGGGCATGCCTCGTTCGGTGTGCAGTTTGCCTGTTTGCCGCTGGTAGTATTCCTTCGCGGGAATAGCCCAATACGGACCATGACCGCTCACGCCGTCGTCGGCTGATGAAGAGATGTAGACCTGCGGAGTGAGTTCGGCAACAAGTTGGCGCAATCCATCGTCGAGCACTTTGGGTGGATAGCCCTCGTTGCGACCGCAGTAGAGCATGATGCTCGGATGCTGTCGGACTTTCAACACCATGTCGCGGGCATTCTTCATGAAGAGTTCGTTGTCGTATGGGTCGGGGCCGTCGGCAGGATTAGCCAACCAGAAGTCTTGGAAAATCATCACACCATAGCGGTCGCAAGCCTCGTAGAACTCGCGGTCGCCAACCTGTCCCACCCAGTTGCGGATGCAGTTCAGATGCATGTCGCGATGGTAGCGAACGGCAGCATCGTATTCGCGGCCACGATAGCAGAGGTTGTTCTCCGAGAATCCCCAGTTGCCACCCATCGGCATGAAGCGCACGCCGTTGACAAAAATCTGCAAATGAGTGGTGGGGTCAGCATAGGTTACTTCGCGGATGCCCGTTTTAAAGTGGAGAGAGGAGAGAGGAGAGTGGAGAGAGATTCCCTTGTTTCCTTGTGACTCAGTAACTATGTTACTTTGTAACTTTGTTACCTTGTTTCCTTGTATTGAGAAACCTGCATCGTAGAGATAAGCCTCACCGTATCCATTCGGCCACCACAGATGCATCTTCTGGTTCTTCAGTTGTGGGAAGTCGGCAGGTAGGAAACTGATTTCTTCGTTAGCATGAGCAGCCAGTGTGATTTCCTTTTCGAATTGAATCGCTCCAATCCAGCCGCTCAGCTTCGCCTTCTGTTGTTGGTCGGTGTGATTCACAACGACAACTGTTGGCGTCATCGTGGCGAGTGTGTCGGTTCCATTAATCGTGATTTGGCTTTTTACGATCGGGTCGCTGAGTGTCAAACCATTGGGCGATGACGTCAGATAAACATCGTCCCAGATGCCGATGTCGCGACCGCGGATGCTGCTAATCCAGTCCCAACCCACCGTAGCATGGAACGTGGGGTTGTCGGCTCCGAGCAAACCGCCATTGTAATCGGTAGTCTGTTCGTTTTTGAGCTTCGCGCTACCGGGGTGGGCACACTTCTCTATCTCTACAGCCAACACATTCACGCCGTCGCGCAGATAGCGAGTGATGTCGGTCTTGCCACGCATGAAGGCACCTTCGATGCGGTCAACCTTCTGTCCGTTGAGCCAGATGTTCGCCTTCCAGTTGATGCCGTCGAAGTTCAGAAACACACGCTGTCCTTGCATCTCGTCGGGCACGCGGAACTCACGGCGATACCAGAAGTTACTGTTGAAGAACGACTCGCTCGTGAGCATGAGGTTATCGTCGTAGTTCGGGTTGGGCAGGGCACCAGCGTTCACATACGACATGAGCACTGTGGCGGGCACCGTAGCCACCATCCATGAAGAGGCATTGAATCCCTTGTTGGAAATCTGTGCACCCGTAGCCTTCACCTGTGAGGCTCGCTGCAAGCGCCAGTCGCCACCATTAAGGCATGCCCCACTCCCTTTGGGGAGGGGTTGGGGGTAGGCTCTAATACCGCCACGTCCCATCACCTCAATCTCGGAGAGCACCACACGTTGCTCCTTGCCCGTCGAGGGAATGAAAACGCGGACATAACGAGCAGAGAGAGGAGGTTTAGAAGTTGAGAGGTTCTTTCTCCGCTTTGCTACGAAAGCGCCGCTTCGCGTCGAGCGGAGACGTTGAGATGTTCTTTCCCCGCTTCGCTCTGAAAGCGCCCCTTCGGGTCGAGCGGTGAAGTGTTCGCCGTCGTCAGAGAATTGTATTTCAAACTTTGCGGGCTTCTCAAGCCAATGAAGATTCACTTTACTGATGTCGGCAGGTGCACCAAGGTCGATGCATGCCCATTCGTCACGGTTGGAGAGTGTCATCCAGGCGCTGGTGAATCTCGATGAAGGCAACAGGTTTTCCACTTGCCGACCGCCGAGTGTGATGGGATTTTCGGTGAACGTCCAGTAGACAGCACCTTTCATCAGCAGTTCCACACGCAGGAAACTGAACGACTGAGGCTGACTGAAAGGGAAGTCCATCTCGATGCGTCGTGTCGGCAGCATGTTGTCATTGCCGTCGTTCTTGTTCGGATCGGAATGCACCATGCCCCACGACCTCTTGCCCAACAGCTCGCGGCTTTCGTCGCGCGCCACCTCTTGCCACTGGCGACCGTTCTTCGAAACCATGATGCGAATGCGATAACCGTTGGTCGCCTCACTCTCGTTGTACGCTACGGTGCCGATGAGGTGAATGGCATCGGCGCGGATTGTCATGCCGTGCCAACCATATTGCAACCATGTGTCTTCACCCATGACGATGGAACGTGTCCAGTCGTTGCCGTCGATGGTGCTCTCGCGCTGCCGCTGCGGCAACTGACCGTCGGGCGTGGTCACCTCCAAGAATACCGGCGTAGTACCACTCTTCTCGACGATGCCGTCGGTGAGCAGTTGGGCTGTCATGTTAAAGTCGAATGCCGACGACTGATAGACCATGCGTCCTCGTGCCACGTTGCGATACTCCTTACTATCAACGAGTTGCGGTCCGAAGAATTCCTCGGGTGCACCTGGGTAGATGCCGATGCCTCGCGTGTTCTTCTGAGCCGATATGGGGAGTGTGAGAAGCAGGCCGGAAAGTAGCAGGCCGACGGTGGCCAGCGTTCTCGCAATTCTTGTTGGTTTTGTGTTCATGTTCGTTGCTGACGTTTTATTTTTATACTCTTTTTTCAGCACAAAAGTAAGAAAAATATCTGAAAACACAAAAAAAACGGGCAAGATGTCGGCAGATTAGTAATAATTTTGTATTTTTGCACGACATGAACACATTGTCGTGCGACAAGAAGACAATTCGTAAGGCGTATGAAGATATTCACAGGGGCTCAGATACATGAGCTCGACACATATACGATAGAGCACGAGCCTATCCGGTCGATTGATCTGATGGAGCGTGCTGCGAAGGCTGTGACGCGCGTGATCACTGAGCGATGGGACACGCGAACACCCGTCGTCGTCTTTGCCGGACCAGGTAACAATGGCGGCGACGCGCTTGCCGTAGCACGCATGCTTGGCGAGCAGGGCTATCAGGTCTCTGCCTATCTGTTTAATATCCACAACAAACTCTCCGACGAGTGCGGCATCAATAAGAAACGGCTGGGCGACGGACGTCGCGTGAAAGATTTCATTGAGGTGACGCTCGATTTCGACCCGCCACGCCTTACTGCCGAGACGCTTGTCGTCGACGGCCTCTTCGGCTCAGGTCTGAACAAACCGCTGTCGGGTGGCTTCGCGTCGTTGGTGAAGTACATCAACCAGTCGCAGTGTCAGGTGGTGAGCATCGACATTCCGTCGGGACTCATGACCGAGGACAACACCTATAACATCCGGGCAAATATCATCAAAGCCGACCTCACGTTGACATTTGGTCAGAAGAAACTCTCGATGCTGTTGGCCGACAACCAGCACTTCCTGGGAGAGCTGCGAGTGCTCGACATACGCCTGTCGCAAGAGTACATCGCTCGCACTGATGCACAGTTTGTCCTGCAAGAGGAGACCGACATCCGCAGCCGCCTGCGCAAGCGTAGCGAGTTTGCCCACAAGGGGCAGATGGGTCACGCACTCATCATTGCAGGCAGCTATGGGATGGCGGGAGCTGCCGTGCTGGCCACCAAGGCTTGTCTTAGGTCGGGAGCCGGCAAGGTAACGGTGCGTACGCCGAAGCGCAACTACTCCATCATGCAGATCTCTGTGCCTGAGGCCGTGCTGCAAATGGACCACGAGGACAGCTATTTCTCCGAGCCCGTCGACACGCAGGCCTTCGATGCCGTGGGTATGGGACCCGGCATCGGCATTCAGGAACACACCGCCATCGCCCTCATCGCACAGATCAGGCGCTCGCAGTGTCCTATCCTCATCGATGCAGATGCCCTGAACATCCTGGCCAACCACCGTGCTTGGATGCAGCAGCTGCCGAAGGGCATCATCATGACGCCTCATCCCGCTGAGTTCGATCGCCTGTCGGGCAGCGTCAGCAACGGCTGCTACGACCGACTGTCGAAGGCTCGCGATATGGCTGAACGCCTCGGTGCCTACATCATTCTGAAAGGCCACTACTCAGCACTCTGTCTGCCTGATGGACACGTTATCATCAATCCTACGGGCAATGCCGGAATGGCAACGGCCGGTTGTGGCGACGTCTTGGCTGGTATCATCACTGGTCTGCTGGCACGCGGCTACAATCAAGCCGATGCTTGCATGGTGGGAATGTATCTGCATGGACTGGCTGGCGACCTCGCCGCACGCGACCTCGGTCAGGAAAGCCTTGTGGCAGGCGACCTTGTGAAGTATCTGCCGAAGGCATTTTTGACAGTTGATAGTTGATAGTATAAAGTTCTTTCTCCGCTTCGCTGCGAAAGCGTCGCTTCGCGCCGAGCGGAGAGTTGATAATAGAATTGAAAATTGATAATTAAGAATATGACACAGAAGAAAATGACGAAAGTGGCAAGAACGGTTTCTTTGTTGCTTTGTTACTTTGTTTCCTTGGCTTGCTACTCGCAGGCCATCGAGGGCACAAGCTACTATCTGCCGAAGACGGCGATGAAGTTTACGCTCACCGTTGAGAAGACCCAGTACGAGCCCGGTCAGTTTGCCGGCTATGCACAGCGCTACATGAAGCAGGACGACGTGCAGCTCGAGGCCAGCACCACCTACCGAATCGTCGACACTCGCATGCACAATATTGCTATGCCCGACACAGCAAAGCACTTCACGCTCTCGCTCGACAAGCGATACACCATCAGCACGGTGGAGCGCACCGACAACGGACAGCTGCTCGCCATCAATGCCGAGCCGAAGCGTGTGACGGAGCCTGCTCCCTTCGTTCCGGCACGTAAGCCCAGAGCCCTGAACCCACGCGACTTCATGAATGAGGACATGCTCACGGCAGGAAGCACGGCGAAGATGGCACAGCTCATCGCACAGGAAATCTACGACATTCGCGACAGCCGCAACCAGCTGCAGCGCGGTCAGGCGGAGTTCATGCCGGCCGACGGTCAGCAGCTGCGCATCATGATGGATGGCCTGAATACGCAGGAGCGCGCCTTACGTCAGGTGTTCGAGGGCACCACTGTGAAGGACACCACGGAGGTGACACTCGTCTTTGTGCCCACCGAGAATGTAGACCGCCAGTTGTTCTTCCGCTTCTCGCGCCACTTCGGCCTTGTCGACAACGACGATCTCTCGGGCGTACCTTATTATATTACTGTGTACACCGACGCGAAGGCTACCGACGATGGCGAAGCACAGAAGAAGGAAAAGAAGGACAAGGATGACATCGGCCTTGTCGTGAACACGCCGCAGAAGGTACGTGCCACGCTCTATTGTGAGAACAAAGTCGTTGACAGCTACGAGTTTAATGCTGGCCAGTTTGGTGGCACAGAGTCGCTCAGCGGTGCCCTTTTTGGCAAAAAGCTCACCACACAAATCGTCCTCAATCCCATCACCGGCGGTATTGAGACCATCAAGGAGAAGTCATTGGAATAACCCCAATTCGATTCGTTGATGTAGGGACGCGGCGTGCCGCGTTCTGTATGTTGCTGATTCCCCACCAGAAACGCGGCACGCCGCGTCCCTACATTACAACAAGAAGCGCCTCGCTACTCATCATGAGTAGCGAGGCGCTTGTGGTTTGCTTTCCTGACAGGAGGATTACTCAGCGAGCTTACCGTCGGAACCGAGCACATTCACAATCTTGTGGATGTACATCTTCTTCATGTTCTCGCGGGCGGGCTTCAGGTACTGGCGCGGATCGAAGTGGTCGGGATGCTCAGCCAGGTGCTGACGAATAGCAGCGGTCATAGCCAGACGGCTGTCTGAGTCGATGTTAATCTTGCAGACAGCGCTCTTGGCAGCCTCACGGAGCTGCTCCTCGGGAATACCAACGGCGTCGGGCAGGTTGCCACCGAACTTATTGATGGTGTCGACCTCGTCCTGAGGTACTGAAGAAGAGCCGTGGAGCACGATGGGGAATCCGGGGAGCTTCTTCTCAATCTCATGCAGCACGTCGAATGCCAAGGGAGGAGGAACCAGACGGCCG